>Ga0209064_1000285_pt1 | contig 117258 bp, 98 predicted proteins | sample Inofromicrocosms_FD_187498 | JGI IMG/M metagenome (GOLD analysis project Ga0209064, IMG submission 187498) | Mouse cecum microbial communities from Vienna, Austria - Inoculum for glucosamine and mucus D2O microcosms (SPAdes) (version 2) | ecosystem: Host-associated > Mammals > Digestive system...
ATACGCTACTGGAACAACGATAGAATAAGTCTAACGCTAAAAGGAATGAGCCCGGTGCAATACCGAACTCATACTCAAATAAATTAACTAATTAAATTTTACTGTCCAACTTTTTGGGGTCATAGCAGTGAATGCGGTATTTTAATTTGTCAAACTTAAAAAATCATTTATTAATACTATACCGAAGTAATTAAACTGGCGCTTTGCAAACGTCTACCCAATTCTTAAAGCAGGAGTACTTTTCAAGTTCGCTTATCGTAAGTTCAATAGCGCTGTTACTGCTTCCGCAGGCGGGAAACACCGTATCGAAACGCTTCAGAGATTCGTCAAGATATACAGTTACGCCGTCGTTAATTCCAAAAGGACAGATTCCTCCGACAGCGTGGCCTATAAGATTTAATGCTTCATCAGCAGTCAGCATTTTCGCTTTAACACCAAACGTCGCTTTATATTTTTGATTATCTATTTTCGTATCTCCGGCGGCTACTATCAATATCGCCTTGCCGTCTATTGAAAATGACAACGTTTTAGCGATCCTGCAAGGCAAACAGTTCAAAGCCAAGGCGGCAAGCTCTACCGTCGCGCTTGAAGTCTCGAACTCCATTATTCTGCCATCTATTCCGAATTTTTCAAAGTAATTTCTTACACGCTCTATAGCCATCCCGTAATTTTCTCCTTGTGATATGTTCCAAAATATCTAAAAATGCTTATACATATACATATGTTTTACAAAACATTTGCGTTATCATTTATCTTTTTTCGAAAGTACCGCCGCGACTATTGCGGCGATAGCGCTACCTAACGCTAGTCCTCCCGTCAAAATTTTACCCCAAAGCGGCAACTGCTTTTTATCTCCCGTATTCTCCGACTCTTCTTGCTCTTTTCTGATTATCTTATTATATAACGATAACGGATCTTGCTCTTCTTTTATCCTGCAATAAAAATTTTTGAGCCAATCGACGTCAAGCAATGTCGATAGATTTTCTTCACACTTTCCTACCTCGTGAACTATTTTATTACGAATAGCTCGAGAACGTTTTAACTTTTTGAAGTCGTCTGTCCAGCCGTTAATTTGAACGCTGTATTTTTCAGGTACTTCTTTCATGATATTGATATATTCCGTTACGCCGACGTCGCTATCCAAAAGAACTTTACAACTTTCGTCGAGTATTTTATATTCTTCCAAAAAAGTTCCCATTTCAATATCCTCAATTACACAGAAAATAATAACCTAGACGATTTTGCATAAAATTTTATCAGTTATTAATTTATTCTATTTACCAAATCTGCAAAACGTACGGCATACATTCTACGCCTCTTATTCCGGTTCAAGTTTGTTATTAAATTACGCTACTCTCAAACGCTTAAAATTCGAGACCGACGGACTAACGTGTTCAAGTTTGTTATTAAATTACACTACTCTCAAACATCGGCAAACACGCACACGAAAAAAGGTATGTTCAAGTTTGTTATTAAATTACACTACTCTCAAACTTCCCTCCCAGACGTTCGCAAAAATGTCTTGTTCAAGTTTGTTATTAAATTACACTACTCTCAAACCTCAAATAAGTATATTCAAGAGTATTTACGCTTACTAGGCACAGTAATTTATATGTTTATTATATAACATAAAGATTAATTTTGCAATAATATTTCTATGAAATGAGACATACAATCGAAATCAAATTCATATAGAGAGTCTATAAAATATTATTCAATCTCAAATCTAAAATTCTCAAAATCTATTTGACAACCACCTACATATTTGCTATACTGACTTAGTAAACTTTAATATCAGTTTCACTCAAACTTAATATTTTGGAGGAATGGTCGAGTCTGGTTTATGGCAGCGGTCTTGAAAGGAAATTGATTCCAAAGGTACAAACCTTCAAAATCAATCTACAAGCCCTGCTCAACCAACCGAGAACTTCCCCAAAACGTCAGATTTGTGTTGATAGGCAAACTGCCATTAGCAACAAATCGACAAGCCAATATTGGTCAAAGAATTCTACACGGCAACTGCCCTAACGTAGGATTCCACAAAAAAAATCTACAAAATATTTTTTTCAAAAAACTTAATAATCAATCTGGAAGCGTATCGAAGTGGTCATAACGAGGTGGTCTTGAAAACCATTTGGGTGCAAGCCCACGGGGGTTCGAATCCCTCCGCTTCCGCCATACAACTCAGTCGTGTCTATTATAGATACGACTGAGTTGAAAACTTAACTAGGAGGATACGACAAAAACAAGTGCTTAGTATTAAATAAGATTAGATGTTCAATTTATACTTTTGGCACATTTTTGTTACACTCTTAAACTGCTTTAACATTTGTCCTAACCAAAATTGCCATCTAATCTAATGGCAATTTTTTATTTTAGGAGGGCATTATGGAATACACTATTGCAAAAAACAATTTTAACAAACAAGACGTAAATTTCTTATATCTATTCTTTGAAAACGGAGATTATCTATCAATCGACGGTTTAGAATTGATTGGTCTTTCATTTAATGTATACGACAAACTTGTCCGACATAACAAAGGCTGTTGCGCAGTAATCGAAAGCGGATATCTTAAGCTAAAAATAATAAATCGAAATAAATTCAATAATAATCGCTATTTCTTATACAACTCAAAAGAGTTCAAAAAAGATAGAAAATCCTATATTGAGAACCGCTGTATCAATGAAAGCATAATCACAAAGATTTGGCTATTTAACGAGAATAATTGGCATCACGTATTACTCGGCAATTTCAAAACTCAAAAAGACGGAGAATTTCTGATATTGAAAGCGCTCCCCCAGCCTTTAATGGGCGAAGCTTCCGGTAGTACGCATAAAATCAATTTGAATAACGTCAAAAAAGAATACGTTTGGGGAATTGATTTAGATTTTGAGAATTGCGAAAGTTTTCTTGTATACAACAGTGAGATTAAAGAAATCAATCTTTTATTTGAAGAAAATCTTACATGGGGCTCAAGCGAGTTTTACCGAACTATTTGCGGAGGCTTTATAAAACTAAAACTAAGCAAAGATTTTACTCATCGCGAAAATCATTTATTCGATAACGAAAAGTTGAATCTAAAAGATTTTGAACAAAGATTGTGCGGTAAAAAAGGATTTGACGTCCACGATATCTGCCATTTATATATTAAATATTACCACCCCGGATGTGGATATATAGAAACCGAATGTGTAGAAATCAACGATATCAAATCTGAAGACGAAATCGATCAACTGATTCAAAAAGAGGAAGAAGACTGTGGATATTACTACTGTTTTGAAAGTGGATATAGTAAGAAACTTAAAGATGGGACAATCCTCATTACTTTTGGAAAAAATGCCAAACAAACTATAAACAAACTATAAACAAACTAGCTAAACTTAACAGATAAATATTCGCACACCAATATACTATGGAGAGAAAAGCGTATGAAAAATACAGTGGACAAATCTATTGCCCACTGTGTCATACTGTCCAAACTTATTGACAAAACAAATTCTAATTAAATCTTTCGGAATCAAGTTTTCTAATAACCCGCGCGGGGTTTCCCGCAACAACGGTATTCGGCTCAACGTCACGCGTTACCACACAACCTGCTCCAACTATTGCATTTTCGCCTATCGTAACGCCCGGCAATATCGTTGCGCCTGCGCCTATCCACGCATTCTTTTTGATATATACGTCTTTAACCGTCAATACCGCTCTGTCATAAAAATCGTGGTTGTTAGTAATAATCGACACGTTCATCGCAATCTGCACGTTATCTTCGATGAAAATATTGCCTGCCGACATACACTTGAAATACGGATTGATAGATACGTTATTTCCTATATGCAAATTGTCTGCAATATTGATATAAATTGGCGCTAAGACATAACAATTTTCTCCCAGTCCACCTGTAAAGAATTCTTTTACTAATTTATTGTATTCATCGGTAAACAGTGGCGTATTATTCAATCTAAACAGCGTCTCCGAAGTTCTTTTGATCTGCTCGTTCCTCTTACTGTCCTTAATTCTCAAATCAATCCGTGTTTCTTTCATTTAGCTTCGACCTCTATATGCTTGATTATCTTTGCAGGATTACCTGCCACGATTACGTTAGGCGGTACGTCTTTGGTTACAACCGCGCCCGCGCCGATTATGGAATTATCGCCCACGCTTACCCCTGGTAAAATTGTAGCCGCTATTCCTATCCATACTCGCTTACCTATTTTTATCGGCTTTGCTATTGTCGTACTTCTCTCATACGGATTAACGATGTGGTTAAGCGTAATGAGATTTACTTTCGGCGCAATAAAAGTATCGTCGCCTATTTCTATCCCGCCCCTGTCGAAGAAGGTGCAACCTTGCTGAATCCACACGTTTTTGCCTATATTTATGTTTCTACCATAATCCGCATAGAACGGCGGTAAAATTGCGCTGCTTTCATCCAATTCTTTACCTAAAATTTCTGCAAGCAGTTTTTTGTTGTTCTCGTCAAAAGGCGCTTTGACGTTAAATTCAGCAAGCCTATTCATAGTATTGTGAATAGTTCCGATTATCTTTCCGTATTCTGGATCGGAAGTTGCGATTGGCTCTCCGTCCAACTCTCTTTGCAATATATCTTTCATTTTGCGTACTCCTAATTATTTTGACAGACTCTTAACCCAAGATACGACTGAGCTTTGAGCTGATGAAAGTCTTGTTCCCATCTTCCAATCTCCACCGTTTGCAAGATGGGCAAGTTGGGTTGCGCTGTTGCCTACTCCACTGCCACCCGACGTACAGAATGGGATTACGGTTTTGCCGTTAAAATCATAACTTTCGACAAAAGTATAAAGTATTTTGGGAGAAATTCCCCACCAAATGGGATATCCTATAAATACAACGTCATACTTATCAAAATCCTTAATTTGTCCGTCGATAGCCGGACGGGATTTATCGTCGTTCTGCTCAATACTCGAACGTGAAGAATTGTTGTTATAATTCAAGTCTGCCGACGTGTAAGGTATCTGCGGTACGATTTCATAAATATCACACCCTAATTCTTCTTGAATATACTCTGCAACTCTTTTTGTTGTATTTGTACAAGAGAAGTAGACGACAATAGTATTTGCTCCATTGCTGCCACTTGGCAATTCGGGCTCTCCGCCATTTGCGGAATTACCTCCGCATGCCGCTAATGAAAAAATCGTAATCATACTTAAAACCACCACAAGCAAAATTCTAAACTTCTTCATACTTTTGCTCTCCTTTATTTCATATTAATCAAAGTATCTATATTACTTGTCGAACTTACGCGACAACCGCTTTTCCAAACGGCATTAGGCGCGCAGTTATGCAAGTTAGTACCGCTTGTGCCCATTGAGCTACTTGCCGATGTGCAAAACGGTATCAATATCTTGCCTGCAAAATCATAACTTTCTAGGAATGTATAAATGATTTTTGGCGCTTGCCCATGCCATATAGGATAACCAATATAGATAACGTCGTATTGCTCTATTTTCTCAACACTTCCACTGATTTGCGGACGAGCTAATGGATCGTTTTGCTCTTGATCTGCTCTGCAATTCGTATAATATTTCAAGTCGTCATCTGTATAAGGTATTGCCGGAACTATCTCGTATATATCCGCCTCCAGTCTTGTTTGCAACGTTTGCGCCCATTGTTTCGTCGTGTTTGTGCAAGAGAAATAAACTACCAGCACTTTTTGTTCGTCATCGGACGGATTGGAAGTTACATTTCCGCTAGGCGTTTGCGTTATTCCTCCCACGTTGCCACTGCTTGGCGTTTGGGACGATCCACCCTGATTGCCACTGTTTGGCGTTTGTGTAGTGTTGCTTCCACTTGGCATTTGAGTTATTTCTCCCGAATTACCGCTATTCAAACTATCGTTGCTATCGGGAACCTTGCCACTATCTACGCAAGCAGTGAAACATAATACCGTCGCTACTACCAAAAGCGCCGTCAAAATAATTTTAAAATACTTCATATATACCTCCAAATTAAAAATGTAAGCGTCAACTTTTTTTTGACACTTACATTATAAAAGGTTTGCTCTTGTATGTCTAATACTTGTTTTCTATACCTTCGTATGCTCAATAAACATACGAATTTTATTTAAAAATTTCGTAGTTGCCACTCCCATAGGCTGATGCTTTTTCCACGCTATTACCGAAGTGCTGAATAAATCGGGATAAAGCGGTTTTACGCATACTTTATCATTGCCGTACATCGACACCGAGCCCTGAACGGCAAGCGCATAGCCTAGTCCTTGTTCCGCAAGCAATGCGGCATTATTGATTAAGTTGTTTGACGAAAATACGTTCTTCTCATCAAATGCCGCTCCAAACCAATTTGCAAGTTCTGATTTTACACGATCTCGGCTTGGCATAATTAGCGGTTTATCTTGTAAGTCCTGCGGCGTTACGTTCTCCTTTTCCGCAAGTGACGAATCTTTTGGAACAACCACAATCCATTTCTCCTTTACAGGCATACGCAAATAATCGTACTTATCGATTTCCACAAGCTCTAACAATAAACCAAAGTCGAGCAACCCTTTATCTATTTGCTCTTTTATGTTGTCCGCATTACCCGAATAAAAATTGAAGTTTATTTTTGGATTTTTTGCCGCAAATTCTTTTATCATTTTAGCAAGTTCGCTTACTGCGCTTATTTCTCCGCTACCTATTGAGATAGTTCCGCTCACATCGTCTCCGCCGTTCAATTCCAAAAATTCCTGCTCGGTTTTGTCCGCAAGCGCAATCATTTCTTCTGCGCGACGTCGAAGCAACGTACCCGCTTCAGTAAGCGTAATTTTCCTATTGCCACGCTCAAATAACTTTGCTTCGAGTTCTTCTTCCAGTTGCGCAAGTTGACGTGGCAATGATGGTTGAGTTATGTGCAACACTTCTGAAGCTCTCAAAATATTTTCTTCCCGCACCACCGCCAAAAAATAACGTAATACTCGCAATTCCATAGTCCACCTCTTCTATGCAAAACTTGGCATATTTTTAAGTTCTTATGCTTTTTTATATACCACATTCTAATAGCAAAGTAAATATATATTAAATGTCCATAATGTATATATCGTTTTGAATTGTTTGGATAGTTCATTGAAAAGATTTGAATATGTATATCCGGCTTGCGGAAGTTCTAATAGTACAATTATGAGTATAAACGAGTTAGAAAAGACGTCGAGCTTTACAAAATGGATTGACGTTTGCAAGACTATTGATAATTAAATATAAATGATATTATTGGGTGGTCGGCTTATTATTCGTTTTAGGTTGCCACCCGCCCGCCAAAAAGGAGCTGCACGAACACCCATAAAAGGGAGTTCATACTTTTTTATTTATGAAAGCATTGGATCTTACCTTTCTATCAAAAACTTTATATCTAAACCACCTATACCAACTTTTGAACTAACCAAGATAAAGATGAACATTGTGATTTTTCGAGATAATAAAAGTCGCTTTGAATTTTTTAAATTGCATAAAAATCAAGCTACCCAACTTTTATTTGCTTTGCTGATATATCCAATTCATTTTTATTTTGAAGTCATATATTTCATTTGCGAAATAAATGGCAAACACACGACCTTACCAGATTGTTTATCTTATTCTCGCTTGATGAGCGTTCTGCTACCTCAACCGAACTATATTGCTAGTACTTAATTTATAATTGTATTCAAAACCATTGTACAAATATGAAAAATATGATAACATTATTATATATAGGAGATTGAAATGTTAAAAGATTATACGTTAGAAGATGATGAATGCGTTATATGTGGTAAAAGCAGCAACTATTTGCCACTATGCCCATCTTGCTATAAAATGTATAAAAGGTATTTTAATCAGGGTGAAGATCTCAGCTATTGCAACAAGACTTTAAGTTATGCAATGCTTAGACTTTTTGCTTATTTTGATTCATTAGAATCCGATGACATTATTGACGATAAAACTGGATTTTTAATAGATTTTGCACTTGAAATTAGACCTTTGATGAAAAATGAATTTGCTTTCATTAACAATAATAATGCTGAAATTGAAACTTTAAAAGATGAAAACCTAAAGCTAAAAAAAGAAATTGAAACCTTAAAATCTAATTTTATTGATGAAGATATTGCAGATCCTAGAAAAAAATGGCAAGCAAAATATAGATGCAAAGATGGACATTATGTTAGAAGCAGAGCTGAATTGTTGATAGATAATTGGCTTTATTCTGAAAATATTATACATATTTACGAAAAGCAAATAACGTTCCCTAACGGCGAAAAACGACTATGCGATTTCTATCTACCTGATTATAAAGCCTATATTGAATTTTGGGGAAATATTGACGACTATTACATCAAACGAAAGAATGATAAAGTAGCATTGTATAATACATTAACAGATGTTAAATTAATTCAGTTAGATGAAAAATCGTTAGAAAATTTAGATGACATATTAGAAGAGCATATTGAGAGAATAAAATAAATTATTCCATGTTTATTCTGAAATTTTGCGATTAAAAATCAAATCTATTTCATCATTTACAGTATCCCTATCATAATTTATCTCAGGATCAAACTCATAATCAAAATCTGAAATAAAATCATCTACTATTGCTCCAACTCCGCTTAATTCTATAGTAGTATTATCTAGAATTTTTTCATCTGGCTTAAGATCTGATGGCAACGAATCAAGGAAATCTTTCACCTCATTAATAATTAACTCAGATATTTCTTCTTCAATTATATCTTCCATACTATATCTATCAAACTCGTCGCCATATTGACAATTTTTTGCTATTTCCATCAGGTCTACTTGATAATTTTCTGCCGGCACGTCCGTACAATACCATTTTATAGCCTCTTTTATCGCTTCTTTTGCCAAATCAATAAACCATACCCGTTCTTCTCCAACAAATAAATCATCTATTAATAACAATAGACGAACTAAATCATCTAACTGACAATCGCTTAAAAATTTATTAAGAAACAACTCATTTTTCAGCAAGTGATCTATTTGATAAAATTCAATCGACTCTTTGCTTAATAATTTCTTCAAAATATCGATAGAATGCACTCTTGTTTTTTCATATATATCGACATCATAATAATCTTCCAAATATGATTCTATCATTGGTAAATAAACTTTATCTCTAATATTTTGTATACTAACAAAATACACAATAAATCCAATGCGTTGATTTTGATTTTCGAAATAATATGATAATATATTATGCGATTCGAATAATTGTAGTAGGCTATTAGTATATTGTTCTTGCGAAAGCATCTTCTTGAGTTGCCTTACAGAATAAGCTCTTTTAATTATATTATTTCTTTCTAACGTATTTTCACTTAAATAAGCATCCAAAAAATCATTTACAGATGGGTTTACCATCGCAACCATTCGCATTCCATATCTATCAACAATTTTTACAAACGCTTTTTCAAGTCTTTTAAGTGATATTTCAAAATTGTTTAAGGCAAAATCTATATTGCTAATTTCTTGCAATCTGTGTTCAAAGCAGTTTTTAACCAAATCCATAGACACATTCGTATCTGTAAGCGAATAAATCGTTGTCAATAATAATCTATCAACTACATCCAGCCTATTTTCATATTCATCTTGCCATATTAACTTAGGATTTTTCAAGTTGCTAATGATAAATTGAAAATAATCTTTTGGCAAAATTTTTCTATAAATACTTTTTTTGCTGATAAATTCTATTATACGCGGATTATAATTTGGGTGCTTGATTATTTCTGCATATCTCTTGTTGTGTTTTATAGCATCAAAATATTCTGGCTCAATTTTTTCAAAAAACAAATGATTATATAGGATTTCTGCCTTGTCAATATTTGATAGATTACTCATATCTAATACAAAAAGCCTATACTCTTTGTTATCAAAACTCTTAACCAACGCTGGCGTTTTTGTCTTTGCTTCAGAATAAATCGTTACTCTTGAATTTAATATTAATCTTTTATTTGAATGCAAATTAACGTGTTTAATAATATATAATAATTCATTGCCTTGTGTCTCTTTCATTCGAAAGTAAGCTTGTCCAAAGCAATCATCTAAAAAAATAATCTCTTTTTCTTCTGGATTCATTGTTAACGCCTTTTTCAAGTCAGACAAATTAGTACAATCAGTTGTGTATCGAAGTTTATATCCTTCTGATAAATAGTGTAGTATAAGCATTTTTGATGTAATTGTTTTTCCTACGCCAGGTTCTCCTATAATCAATAGACTCCTAGTTTTCTCAAGACAATCTAGCGCTACGTCATATGCTTTAGTTCGAACAAATAGATTCATTTCGGCATTAATGTCCAAAAACAATATCTCACTATCTATTCCTATATCTCTCGTAAAGATTTCTTCTATTATATTGGTTGATCCAATCCACAACTTATAATGTTTTTTTAGAATACCAATATTCTTTTCATCTATTAAAAAATCCTCTATTTCGCTTAGGGTTATAATATTACTAGTTGAAGACATGTATTTAGAAAAAAGATTATAAATCTCATCGATTTTTTGAGGACTAAGCTGCTTTGAACAACAGATATAATATTCTTTAGGATTTAGTTTGCAAATCTTAGGCAATTCTTTCTTCAAAGAATTGAGGAGACTGCTAACAGTAGAGTTCATAAAATGTTTTACCTGAACAATAATAGTTTTTCCATTGTTTCTCAAATCAATTCCGCCATCACTTCCTGGCGCAAATTTATGTAGCCTTTCTCCCAATTTTGCTGCCATTATATCTTGACATAAATTTTCAAATTCCACATCGCTTAAATTATTATAATTTAACATTAATTAGTCCTTCCTCTACATAAATCTTTTAGACAAGAAATAGATGGTTCATTAGCAAACTAAACAAATTCCTCCATCTACTCTACTTCTTATTTTAATCATCTATATATTAATATAGCATAAATTCTTTCCAATGAAAACATTAATATGAGTATTTGATTCTTATTTTTAAATTATTCAGGGATAGTTTATAATATAAGATTAACCGCCATTACCTTATGTGTAATAATTGTTATCTTCAATACTTTGTTTCGAGCATAGTTGATTGACGCGTTTGTACCGCCTGCTGCCCCACCAAAACGAGCCCCCATCAACGGAAAGTTTTGGCTTTTTCTTTACCTTTTAGCAAAGGCCATTATGTGCCGCAGAACTACTTGCCGAAAGATGAGGATTGCATTAAACTAAACGCCAAAAGAAAAACTACCAAAGTTTTACGGCAGACTGTTGCGAACACCTCTTCTTGTATATAGTACGTATGCCAATCTGGACGAGTTTTAATCCCTTCGAATAAATTCATCCATCGCCGCATTCCATATAATTCTTTTCGTTTTGCCAGTCAGCATCCAAATCGGCTCTTATCCAGGTTTTGACTTATATTTAAAATTATGCTATAATAGATTTAGAGGTTTAAAAAAATATGATATTAAGAAATTTTTTATATTTAAACGAACAAATTTTAGATGGTTATCTTTCTGCTATCGAAGGATATGTACCAACTAAAGTTACCCAAACAACCAAAGAAACTAATTCTAAAAACGCAGGGGCAAATGTAACCTTTAAAGTCGTAGCTGGAGAGATTGGCAAAAATAAGAGTAACGAGGTAGAAACTCACATGGAAATCGAACTTTCACCAGCATCTAAAGTTCAAAAGTTAATCACTTATCTTAGTAAAGAATCAGAAATTCCATTCTATGAATACATGGACGAATCGTCTTGGAAAAAGCTGAATAGAGATGAAGTAGTTGAATTTATGGGAAATATCAGGTTCTCAAAATTAAAAGAGATCACTAATGCTGTTTCTGAATTAGAAAAGTTAAGCAATATTTTCCAAGATTTTACAGACAAGCCATTGATTGATAATAAAACCCAAAAGACATTACAAGGAATTAAATCACTAAATAGTTTACAAAAAGGAAATGAAATGCCATGCGTGTTGTCATTTGGAGAATTGAAAGATTATAAAGTTGTTTGCTACTTGGACGAATCGTGTTTTAAGGTTGACCAAGGAAGTTTTATTGGAGATGTTACTATTTTATGCAAAATCCAAAAGAAAGTAGATAAAGGCAATAGTATCCAGCTTACAGATATTTTTAAAACATTTAGAGAAATGCCGCTCAATCGCGAACAACGAAGAAGTATGCCTAGTAAGAAACAATTAGAGACTCCTAAAGAATTTGCCGACGTTATTAAAGGTCCAGCTTTTGTTGTTACGCCAATAGCAATTTATAATTAGAGTGGCTACTTTGTAACGTGAAATGTTTTTATCATGAAAAGGATAAATCAACACTCTGTCAAGCAAGCCTAAAACGAATCCGTTTTAGGCTTGCTCTTTACGATTTGTATTCTGTCAATTTATCAAAAATTTTTAACATAAACTGCCTAGATATCTTTCATTTATGATTTTATACAATGGTCCATAGTCTACTCTTGGAACAAAAGGATGGGCATTAAGTTGCTTATATTTGATAATACTGCCAACTGCTTTATTTAAAGATGAAAAACCTAAAATCGTATTTATCCTATCTAGAAACAGCGCATTACAATATCTTGTTTCATCTTTCGTCAATTTTTTTATTTCATAAATATATTTATCATCCTTATGGTAATTAGGATGTATATCCGTTTGTGGTAACACATAATGATTACTATTAGGCAAAAACAAATCCTCATTAACAAGTTCTGTTAAGTCTTGTAGTTTAGGCATTTCACATAATTCCTTATATGTATGACGAAATTTATAAAATGGCGATATCTCAACGATCATCCGTTTTGCTGATATAGGAAACATTTGAAAATTTTCATGAAAATATTTTATAAAATTAATATTCTTAAAAATCTCTTGGCGCATCCTCTCATCTTTTTCAACTAGGAATATATCAGTTAGAAATCTAGTTTTCTTTGTATTATGTACTGTTACCCCATTCCAGCCCTTTTCATTTTCAGAAGTCATTCCAATATCAGTTATTATAAATTCATCTCTTTTGTATTCTGAATCCCAAAATGCCAAGTAACCCGCATTAATAACCATAGCCCACCTATGCGCAGGATAAGTTTTATTTGGGTGCTTTAAAATCTCTTCCGGTGAACCATCCGTATCTAAGATGACATCCATAGTCCGCATCCAATAATCAAATGGCGTTTCATTCGGTCTCTCCAATTCCTCAAATGGCTTTGCGGTTGCTTTAATAGCCTCATCTTTTGATAAACCTTGTTTTATGAATAAATTAGTCAAGTCTTCATAAAATCTCTTTTCGACTTGCATAAACTGCTCATTCCCCATACTGCGTATGACAGAAGTCAAAAGAAATTTCTTTACAAGTTTTAGTTCAACTCGTGACAATTCTATTGTTTTATCGCATTTCAATATTTTATTCGTTAGGAGCTTGGCAAAGTGACTTTCAAGTTTTACATTTAATTTATCTTCAATCTCATCACTATAAAAGCCCTTTTCCATGAAAGCTTTTTCAAGTTTCACGTTTTCTTTTAATTCTCCGGTTTGCACATAATAGATACTTACTTTATTGGAAAACTTATTTAGTATTAATCTTGGCACATAGTGTGAATTCTTCATTTGCTTACCTCTTCTATTTTTCATAAATCATATGATGATTATACTTGCAACAAATTAAAAGTTTATTATAACACTTCCTTTGATTCTTTTAATTCCGTCACAGTCTTAACAATATAAAATTTGTTAATCTTTTTCTTCTTTATATAATCATCCATTTTCTTCTCAAGAAACTTAAAATCTTCTCTATTACCCTTTATACTAATATATAAGTTTTCTTTTGCTCTACTGCATGCAACATAAATGATTCTTAGATTTTCACTAACTTTTTTAATATATTCAGCATTATTATTGTAATCCTTAAAAAGTTCTCGATCTTCTAACATTTTTATATCATAATGATTTATTGAGTCGCTTACTTCAAAATCTGTTAAAACAGAATTATACTCCTTGCCTTTTGTCTTGTGAATAGATGTATACTTGCCATTTTTAACAAACACTTCATTTACTATCAAATTTATACTGTCTAAATTTAAATCATTTAAATATTCATAAAATTTAAAATATCGTTCTCCACAACTCTCATCTACTATTTCAAACTTGTTTACAATCATTAATCCACTTTCTTCTGCAATTTTATTTATCTCTTGAATCATATTTCCATAATTATCTATATCTCTGATTGCTTTAATTTTTTCAATAAACTTAAATAATTTATTTATATCATGCAAAGAAGTTTTTCCACTTTCTAAATTATCCAAGTCAAAAATTTTACTGCATACTTTTACTATAGCGTAGAAATCATGACGTTCAATTGCTTTTAATATCGAAGATATAAATATTACCTGAGAGATCCATCCGGTATCCCCCTTTTCAAAATCAGAAAATATATCTCTTCCTATAACATAACTCCAATACGCATGGATTTTCTTTATATTCTCCCTTTGTTGTTTTGAAATATCTTTTAAGTACAGAAACGCATCTGTCCATCTTCTTGTCAAAACATTTACATCCTTACTTATTATCTCCATAATATCAAATTTATCCTGTTCCTGTTCCCATGCTTTGTCATCAAGTAAAAACACAACTTTTCCCTTTGATTTATCAACATCCCCAATAACTACTTGCTCTGGTATATATGCATCCTTCTCTCTTAAAAAATTTAGAAAAGCTACTATGTTTTCACCCGACCTACGGTTTCCCTTAATAATACATTCTTGCAACGGTTTATTAATAGTATTAAAGTTATAGAACTCTGTATATTCTGCCCCAGCGAACCCATAAATCGCTTGTGCGGGATCTCCAACTAATAGCAATGTAACTGAACTATTATCAAATACATGTTTAACGAACATATTCTGCAACTTTACCGTATCTTGATATTCATCGATTATTAAATAAGGGAAAGTATATCGTAGGTACTTTGCTATATGAGGAAATCTCATTACAAGTAACAAACTGAAAAACAATATATCATCAAAATCTAATACTTTATATTGCTCTAAAATTGCTTTCTTAATTATAAATTTGTCATTATCATTAAAAACATCTTTGTATCTTATTATTTCCTTAAATTCCCATTCTTTTACATTTTTTGATAAAACATTTTTTGGTATTATTCTATCATATTGTAGGCAAATAAGCTCATAATACGATTTATCTTTCACCTTAGATGTATCGATTCCCTTACTGCCTAAAACCGCATTAATATCCTCCAACTTATGTTTATAGAGTAAAGAAAATCCCTCCTGCCTTGTTGAAAACGATTTTTTCTTATTTACTTTTATACCAAAAATTTCATTTAAGAGAATTGATAACTGCTCTCCAAACGGTTTTATTACATACTCATTTAGAAATGAATGTATAGTCGAAACATGAGTATACTTTACATAATCAGCCAATCTAGATTTTATTTCATCTACTGCAACGTTCGTATAAGTAATACAGCATATTTTTCTTTCACTATTATTTAGTTTTTTGCTTTTTTCGACAATCCTTTTTATATTTTCAATTACTAAATGGGTTTTACCTGCTCCAGGTCCAGCAACCACTTTATAATTCATATCATCTTCATATAACTTTAAATCATCGTCCGATTTAATGATTAATCTTTCTTTAGTAGCCATTCAACTCCCTCCTTTATATACTGAGGTATCTTTATTGTATCGAATTTTTGGTGATTTAATAAACTCAATGCAAATTCACCTTTCTGATTTTTAATATAATGATAAACTAAATTAACCAAAAACAGTTTCTCATATATCTTTTGATCTGCACTAGATGCAGATGCTATAATTTCTTTAAATATATTAACGTATTTTCTGACAACTCGTTTAGTATTTTCTTTGATTTGCTTATTATCTTTAGCAATTGCTTCTTCACATTTTATATATGACTTTTCTTTACATAAATCCTTTAGGTCATTAGGCATTTCTGTTGACTCAATAATTATTCGCCAAGCATTGTTATCATCGTAATTCTCAACTAGCAATTCTGTTTCAAAAGTATTCCCATACTTATTTTGTGTAGCTGTATTCAATGTCTTTAAACTTTTTTCTTCAATCAATTTAATAAAAATGCTACTAATATTTTCTTTCTGCTTTTTCACATACTCTTTATAAGCTATAGCCCTTACTTCTCCATTGCAATTTTTCTCATAATAATCAAAATCTAAATCTGTAATGCATAAAACCTTTTTATTTGTATTAACAGCTAGAGGCAAAAAATGATTGAAATTGATTCCACCTAACTCCACTATAACCACATGATGATTCTCTAGTTTAGGAAAAAATTTAGGTATTAATAGTTTTTCCGCAACTCCTTCCACTAGTATTATCTTGGTAGAAAACAAGATGTCAGATCTCGTTACATCTAAAAACTTGAATAGATGGCTACAAGATCTCCCTAATAACGTTTTCATTTCTTTCTTATCATCATTTTGCAATTGGAATTTTTCATATTGCTCAATATTAAAGAGTTCGCGCATCTTGATTGAATTGATATTTAAAATTTCTGTATTACCTGCAAATAACAAAATTAGTTCGTCCAACTTTGCACTTGCAGAAATATTGGGAGAATGTGTAGTTATTATTATTTGCTGTTTTTCGTCATTATCATCTACCAATGCTCGAATATAGCTTATTAACTTGTACTGCATATTTGGATGCAAATGTGCTTCCGGCTCCTCTAGTAATAACATGTTATATTCAGATTTCTCCCTATTCTCATCTACTTCATTTCTTATAAGATTACGAATATAAATAAGATTATTATAACCTAATCCATTATTTTCCAATGGGAGAATATATGGCGCCGTTTCATCATCATTCTTTAATTCATATTTAAAGCTATCTTCAATATGACCTCTAAAATCAAATGTCGAAATGAATTTATTATTTCCATCAGATATTCCAATTTTTTCCTGATCTTCTTCTATCTCTTTATTAATGTCATCTATTACATTACCCCAATTATCATTGAAGAGCTTAGTAACCTCTCTGCGAACATCTTCCTCCTCTATTTTATGTTCTCTTAATTTCTTGCTTACATTCTTTTTCGCAATAGTGGATACCTCTTCTATAACTCTAGTCGCTTCAACAAATTGCAAACTGAAAATAGTATTAACTATACTTCTGCTTATATCTACTCCATTAAGTGTATAGTACTTCCACATATACCTTTTTTCAAATCTTTTTAAAACAGTGTTAAACTCATAATAATCTTTTACATCATTCATAAGTTTCTTATATTCATCATAATATTGCGGATCTAATTCATATTTAAGTTTTAAAACTGCTGTACATTCAAAAGTATCCTCTACCATCTCTTCAAGTTCACCTTGATTTCCATAAACTATCATTTGAATTATTTTACTGAATCCATGAATTGTGTCTTCGTCATTCGCTTTTATATGGTGTTTTATTGTGTAAATTATTTCTATAGTTGGAGCAGTTTTTAAATACTTCTTATAGTTCAAAAATAAATTATGTTTATTAAAATTATCTATTCCGCCACTATCTTTATTAGGATCGTTATTTAAAAATTGAACTACTTTTAATAAATTACTTTTACCAATGTTATTTTGTCCAATTATTATATTAATGCCTTTATTTAATTCTATTTCAGAATCATAATAATTCTTGTAATTGTTTATCTTAATTTTTTCTATGTACATAACGACCTCATCTGTCTAAAACAATTCATTATTTAAAATCACTTAGATTATTGTATATTTTAATTATATACAAATCCGTCTTAGAAATCAAAAGAATTTCTAAAAATATATAAAATTCTATATGTGTCTTAATATAATTCGTATTTAAGTTAACAAATATATAAATATAAATATAAGAATATATTTGCTATTACTATCTAACTGCCTTATAGCTTATAATACTCCAACAAATACTTCAAGTACTTACACAAAACTTTTTTTGCCTTCTCGTTTTGGAAATAAATACGATTGACTTCATCTCGTATTTTATAAATATATGAAGATGCCGTTGTGTATTCATCAAACAGAAATAAACTTGTATAGCCTCTTGATATCTTCCGCAAAATAGGATTCAAATACTTATCCATCTTGGCAATTACACCTTGACTATACTCATCATCATTTTCATAGCCGTATTTTAAAAACTCAACAAATTCATGTTTAAAGTTTTCTTCTAATGCAGCTTTAATCTCGTTCGATTCAGCTGATGGTGGTCTATGAATTAACAATGTAACCTCTTGCTTGTCTATTTTAAAAAAGTCAAGTAAGTCTTGCACAAACCAACAAGCATGCAATGCTGTGTGATTGCAATTAATAAAAAGTCCATCATCAATTTGCTTATAATTTGTTTTCTTTTCCGTAGCAAACATTTGTTGCTTGCTCCAAGGAGTTCTAAATGATCGAATATCTGCCCCTATCTCGGGACAAAGTGAAATGAGGAGATAGGATAAACTGCGAAGCAACTCTCCCCATGACGATTCGGATATGCAATAATCCTTGTATAGTAATTTGTATGGCGTTGTGTTTTCAAGGAAATAATCTCTTTGCGTCAAATCTTCAACATAATATCTTCGTTTCCCCTCGAACACAATATCTTTTTTTAAATCCATAACTCCTCTCTATATATTATATTGGAATCCAGATTTGACTGCGAAAAAGAATATATCTTTGACATAATCGGCTTGTTTCTTTGTGAGAGCATTGTTGTTATTACCTAGTGCACGCATGTATTTAATCATGTTTTCTTGCTTGCGATTAAGCATTTTATATTTACTATTCCACAAAAGCAGTTTCATCCATAAAGTAGGCTTATAAAAATTATTTTCATCCTCAATAAATTCAAGTGCCTCATTATTTGCAAAAAATTCATACGATGTCGGCAATAAATTGATTTGTTTATCCGTTGTTATTTTTTTAATCTCTTCCCAACACTCAGCCTTTCTTGCTCACATACGAGGCTCTGGGTGTTCTTTTGGCGCATTCGCAATTATGCTATGAACTTTAGGCAAAATATCATTTGCTAGGTCAATAATATATGGCGGCAAATCTTTTAGCTCCCATATAGCGAATAAATCAACCTTTTTATTAAAAATATAAGAGATTAAACTCAATGTATATGAGATTACATTGCTTTTATATGTTAGCGCCATTTTTTTAGCCAATTTGTCAAGTTTCCTATAAAGAATAATACTAGCATAAGCTGCCTTAAAAAATTGTTCATCAGGCAACTTGAGCATTGTTTTTACATTTGCATTAAAGAATGTAAAGCACTTTTCTCTACCCTGACAAACGATATCCGGATGTTGTTCCCACGCATTTATCGCTGTCGCCATATCAATTTTCGTAAACCGTTTGTCTTTAGGATTTGTAAGAGTGAAACGCTTACTCCCATTATTCCGTCTATATTCAGTATCATATTCGCCATTTGTCCTTTCGAAATAACAAATATAACTTTGCTGTTCAACTGTGGAAACTATATTTTGTGATAGTTGCTTAATCGTAACATAGAACGGCAAGTTTGATGGTGGGTCAGATCTCTTGATTGCCGTTTGCGAATTAGAGTAAACGCTTATGTTTCGAATTAAGTTTTCTGAATTACCAATATTCTTTACGACTGTCAATTTAACTGGGACTATAATTTCATCAAGTTCATTGACCAACTTATCCTTTAGGCACTCATACAATGTAGCCGTAGTCTGTCCACCATTTACAATCTGAAAATTGTCAATACTTGTTATTGAAACAACTTGTGAGTGCATATTTGAACTTGCTGAAACCTTAATATCTGTAGCCACAGCCGAGATTCCATTATTATAAGACACAAATTCTTCTGGCCCATTTTTGACAGTATCAAGTATGCCCGCATTAACCTTTGCAGTTCTTTTTAGATAAGAGCGAACATTTGATTCTAACAATCTAATACTATCAACTCTATACAATTCGGCCAACCAACTTCCCTTTAATGAACACACATATACATCAAAGTCTGGGGTAGAAGAAATTCTTAATGCAGTGATACTTGATTGGAAAAGTTCCATAAAATCCGTAACAACAGATTCTTTATTAAGTTGACTGAATTTATTTTTGAGATCTACCAAGTCGTATGTTCTAAAAGAAACTCTTTGTCCCGCAATATCTTCAACTCCATCCTTTTGACATGACGATGGAATAATGAAGTTGGATATTATATTGACTACTATCTCACTATTATTTTTTATTTCTTTATTAATCCTTTCAGCAATTTCAAAAGTGAGCGATTCCTCACCGAAATCCCTATAGTTGCTTTTTATAACTCTCTCAACAAAATTAATTATCTTATTATATTCTATTTCAATTTGATCTTTGGACAAAGTTGCATTATCATCATTTTCATTGTTATACTTTACTATATACAGATTATATGTATTATTATCTTCATCATAAAAACAGCCATCCAAGTTGCTTTTCAAAGCCACAAATTCTTCTTCACAAATGTCAATATTAGAAGAATCAATTGATTCTAAATTCTTGAAGACATACTTTAAGAAAGAATACTTCTCTTCAAGTAAGTATTCATAATCCTCCTCGTTTTGAAATAATTTAACTCGGCTTATTAGTTCTTTATTAAAGCTGTCCATAAAGGTCCTCCTCTGTTATTTCATAATCTAGTAAAGCATCTAAATGAATTCTATATTTAACATTAAATACACCTTTTGATAGCATATTTTGAGTTATTCTTGGAAAACTACCATATACCTTATACTGCCTTGTAAATTGTTGAGAAAAATTATATTTGCACTTATATGAATTCAAATCAACTTTCATTTTTAACAAATTAACCATAAAATATGTTCTATTGTTAATATTAACTAGCTTAGCAAGCACTTCTTGCGCACAAGATATTATATTGAATCCAGCATTTACTTTCTCAAATATATAAACCTTTAAATACAAATCCGTCATTGCCGGTGGATAGGAATAATCCAACTGATTTTCATTTGATATTAATATGCTTGAATCCACCTGTCCTAATGTAGATTTAATCTCAAGAGCCTTAGTGTCAAATAAAAAATCTCTTTTATTCATACTTGGCCCTGCCCAACACTGAACAGCGTCTTCCCCCTTGACGTCAATCAATCTAGATAGTTCCAATAATTCAGCGCACAATCCTTGTTCTTCTTGCAATGTAAGGCTATGATTCTCACTTGTGAAGAATGCTCTATATTCTTTGTATCCCAAAGAGCGAATCCGTCATGATGCTTAGCGGTAAATATGACGCCTTTGCTGCCGCTCCTTTTGAACACTTCGCACCACTGGTCTGTATCGACGTTCTTAGGCGCGAACATATCGACAGTTTCACTTCCGTCTCCCCACTCCTTATCGGTCATCGTATTCATACCGAAATGCACGAAGCTATAGTACTCGTTGTCGGCGTGAATGAGCTGTCTTTCGTTCGGAATACACTCGAGCAATTTGTCTACAACTTCGCCGTCTTTTGCGTATCCGTTATTATGATTTGACCAACCGTGTTCGAAATCCGTCTCGTTTAGACCGTATCTCGTAGTGACCTTTTCATACATTGAGTTGACCCCGCTGCACGCGGAAAGCATAAACGTAAACGCCAGTAATAAAATAGCGACGAGAACCGTTATCCATTTTTTCATAATTACCACCTTTCATCTATATATATTTCAAAACGCCTAGCGAAAGTCTCCGCTAAACTTATATCGACGCCGTTACGTTTTCATCATGCGTCACGCTGTTATATTCACATTGAACTTATCGGCATCACACGCATTTAATCAAAACTTTCATTATCTGCTTAACGCTATGTTGTAAAGCGGCTTTTGATATCTCGCCCTTTTTTACCGCTTTCAATATCATATTCACATATTTCTTACTACCGGGAGTCAGCAAATTCGTTCCCGCCTTGACGGTTTTTATACTGTCAGCGGTATCGTACGAATCCCAATCCGTCATAACGAATCCGTCGAATCCCCATTCTTCACGCAATATATCGTTGAGAAGCGTTGAATTCTCGCATGGATAGATACCGTTTACAGGATTGTACGAGGTCATAACGCAAGCAGGTCTATACAGCGAAAAAGCCTTGTCGAATACTCGAAGATACATCTCTCGAACGGTTCTCTCGTCAATGACGCTGTGCGCGGATTTTCGTTCAAACTCCATATTGTTCGCAAACAAATGCTTATACGTCGCCATAACGCCGTTATCTTCCTGTCCGCGCGCCTGATACGCCATAAGAGTTCCCGTAAGTATCGGGTCTTCGGAATAATACTCGGGATGTCTTCCGCACAGGATATTTCTATGCAGGTTACCACCGGGACCGAGATTAATACTTATGCCGTACTCTTTGGATTCAACGGCGAGGACCTTTCCGATATCGTAGGCAAGCCGCTTATTGAACGAACAGGCAAGCATATTGCTCGACGGAAAACCCGTTGTCGGATACTTGAGATTGACGCCGCAGTTGCCGTCGCTCATATAAATCGTCGGGACTCCCCATCTTTTACTTGACGCGAGCTTACCCGCCGCGCCGTTTTCCTTCGCTCCCCAACACGAACCGTTGCAAACGGTGAAACGAGCGAGCTCTTTTAATGAAAATTGCGAAACGAACGCGTCAAGTTCAGACACATTCTTCTTAACGTCGTCGAACGTTATCTTATCGCCGTCATATTTGGGCAGTTCTTCATAACTTGTGCTTAAATATTCCGCTTTGATTGCGACGCTCGACTTACTGTCCGTTATTCTCGATTTCTCATCCACTCGGCAGTCATCGCCGACAAAACCTACGTCTTCCTTCGGCGCGCATACCGATTTGGTTTTCCCAACTATGATTTCTTCGTCTAACGTAAAGGAATATATTTCCTCCGCTTCATTGATATTTCCGCCTACATATACGATATATTTACCTTTTTCTAATATGAACGCCCGTCTGTCGGCGTCATATACCGAAAAGTCCTTTATAGGTATCTCAATGCGTAGCGTTTCGCTTTCTCCTATGTTCAAGACGTTAGTCTTGTCAAAGCCGCAAAACACACGTTTCGGCTTTAGCAATCTACCGTTCGGAGACTCCGCGTAGACGAGCGCGGACGTCTTGCCCTCTCTCTTCCCGATATTTGTTACGGCGGCAGTCACGCTCAATACGCTACCGTTAATATCCGCCGTGGCGTCTATCGAAAATTCGGTGTACGACAAGCCGTGTCCGAAGTAATAAGCCGCTTGCTTTTCAAAGCTGTTAAAATATCTATATCCTACGAACTGCCGCTCTTCATAGTAGACGACCGCGCCGTACTTTTTGCCGTCGTCGGTATACACCGGTGAATTTTCGTCGAGATTGATGAAATTACGCGACGAAGGAATATCGTAATAGTCGTACGCCCACGTATCTGCGAGCCTGCCCGACGGAGAGACTCTGCCGCATAATATATCGACGAGACTTTCAGCTCCGCGCTGTCCCGAGAGTCCCGTCCATAAGATAGCGGAAACTCCGAGTTCTTTAATGTATCTCATTTCTATCGGATACGCCGTATTGAGAATAACAACGACTTCTTTATGCTTTTCAACGGCTTTTATAAGACCGTCCTTTTCTTCGTCCGTGAGATAGTATTCACCCTTTATCGGTTTGTTGTCTTTGTTTTCGCCCGAACCTCTCGATATAAAATACAGCGCCGTCTTTGCCGTATCGGAAATAGCGATCTCATTTGACTGTTCGATAGCTTCCTTTACTGTCAGCGTCCAACGCGGTTTGATCAAACTCGCTCCTATCGCGGTAATGCGAAAATTATAATATTCGCCGAGCAACGCGACCTCGGTTTTTGATGCCAGCGGCAAAACGCCGTCGTTATCCAAAAGCGTTATTCCCTCGTCGGAAGCGTATTTTGCGATAGTTTCGTTCTCAATATGTTTTCCGTCGTCATGCCTCTTTTCCGGCGTTCTGAATTTGAAAGTCTTATCGGCAAATTTACCTCCGCCGACCGCCCTAAATCCTTTCAGTTTTACGGTATACGTTTTACCAAACTCCGTCGCGACTTCGCCTACTGGCAAAAAATAAAAGGGAAACGGAGCAAAGTTGAACTTGACGCATTTACCTTTTGAGATAACTTTGCCGTCAACGGTAGCTACGCCGTATCCGTCTTCCGCTATCATTTTACTGCACACGACAGGCACAGTCCGCGTAGTCTGCACGTGAAACGCGAACATACCGTTATCTATGTCGTAAGGGCTGTACTCTTTTGCCAAACAACCGAAAAATATCGCCATAGTTTTTAACTCCTCTAGTTTGAAAATATCAATATTCTAAAATTCAACCGGACGATAATATAACAATTATCACCAAATATTATATCCGAAGAAATCCGTAAAGTCAATAGTCGATAAAATTTTCGAAAATGATTTTACAAAATCCACACCGATACGACAACAAATTCAAATCGCCGGGCTATTATTGAGAAAAAGTCAGGCGAATGTATCGTCCAAATAGCATACTTTCTCGTGGATAGTAAAAATAATTTTGCGGAAATCGAATATTGTATCGGTTCTGCTTTTCAATGTAAGGGTTATGCAACAGAATCGATAAAAGCGGTTATTGCATACGGATTTGATAAAATCAATTTGCATAAAGTTCAGATTTGCACCAAAACAATTAACGCACCGTCAAAACGTGTTATAGAAAAATGCGGTTTTACATATGAGGGAACACTGCGTGATTATTTCTATATGAATGGGGAACATGTCGGCAGACTGTATTTTTCCATATTAAAGAGTGAGTATGAACATTAAGTAAATTTCAATTCAGCTTACTTAATTACAAGCAGAAAGAACTCTCGAACAATTTGTTCGAGAGTTCTTTCTCGTTATTCTTTTTTTATTTCCTATGGGAATTGTGCTTTAGCGTTTGTTTTTATTTACTCTTATCGTTTATTTCCCGATATTCTTTATGAGCTCCTCGAGGGCGTCGTATCCGAGACGCTTTAATCTGAAGTTTCTTGCCGCTACCTCAACGACTATGGCTAGATTCCTGCCCGCCATTACGGGTATCTTCATGAGCGGAATATCTATGCCGAGTATATTCATAACGCGTTGATCTATACCTATCCTGTCGAACGCGCTCTCTTCCGTCCATTTTTCCAGCTCGACGACGAGCTCTATCTCCTTCTCGTTGATGACGGAGCCCACTCCGAACATACTTCTTACGTCAATTATCCCTATTCCTCTCACTTCCATAAAGAACTTTATATTCTCCGCCGAAGTGCCTATAATTTCGTTCTTTATCCTCTTCGCTATGACCGCGTCGTCGGCAACCAGTCTGTGCCCTCTATGAACCAATTCAAGCGCCGTCTCGCTCTTTCCGAGACCGCTGTGACCCGTGATGAGAACGCCTACGCCGCTTATCTCCATAAGAACGCCGTGGACCGAACAGTCGGGAGCCAGCGCGTCGTTCAAGTAGTTCACGAGATCGTTGATGAGATCGGACGTCGACGTGTCGGATATGAGCACGGGAACGTTGTACTCCTTTGCCAAAGCGAGAGAGATCTCCGTAGGTTCGCGACCGTTTGAATATATCACGCACGGAACGTTATTCGAATAGAGTCTCCTGAGCGCCTCTTTCTTTTCGTTCACGTCGATATTGGCAAGGAAGTAAAACTCGGCATTACCAAGGACCTGTATCCTCTTGCCTTCGAAATAGTCTGAAAATCCCGCCAGTAGCAGTCCCGGTCGGTTTACGCTCACCGTCGACAGCTTTATTTCGGCGTCGCCTTCTCCGTACCGCTTCTTTAGATTAAGTTCCTTGGCAAACGTATCGAGAGCTACGCTCTTTTCGATTCTCTTTACCGTCTTGAAATCTCTGTGATCGTTACTCATTACTTATCTCCGAGTCCGTATTCTCTTATTATCTTAGCGACTCCGCTCTCGTCGTTCGTTACCGTAACGAGATCCGCCACGGCTTTCAGTTCGTCCATCGCGTTCCCCATAGCGACTCCGAGTCCCGCGTATTCTATCATAGATATATCGTTCTCCGCGTCGCCTATCGCGATAACTTCGTCGCGTGTCAAGCCGTACATTTCTTCGGCAACGTATCTAAGAGCGTTGCCCTTGCTCGCATCCTTGTTCACCACCTCGACGAGTATTTCGTTAGCCCTTGAAAACGTTAGGTATTCGCTGAACTTCTCCCTACATTCATCCGCAATATCGCCCTGTTTATCAGGCAATGAAAGGAGCAGTATCTTCGTAGGCTTAATAGCGTTCTTTGCTATATATTCAGACATACGCATACCCGTAACAACGGTGTCGTCGACCTTCAATATCGAAAGGAAAAAATCTATCAACATATTCCTTTCGGGAACGTAACACTTTCCCTCATAATACATTAGCCCGTAGAAACCTTCGCGGTCATCTATGAATCTAAGACATTCTGTAGCGACGTCCGTATCTATATTGTATTCGAGGATTGGCTTGTCGGTAGCGACGTCGTATACGCCCGAACCCTGATAAACTATTACTTCGCCCTTATTAAGACCCATTTCAAGCATTTGCTTTTTTATCGAAGCGTACAGTCTTCCGGTAGATATAACTATCTTTCCGCCTTTATCCATATACTCTTTCATAGCCTCTTTCGTGCCGTCGGCTATTTTGTAATCGCTCGTATAAATAGTTCCGTCAAAATCGCTTGCGATGAGCTTGTATTTCATATCGAACACCTCTTTATATTTTTTACGAATAATAGTATACATCAACAGCGTATAATAAGTCAAACCGCAAAGCAATTTATCTCATACTCAATATTATAATGATTTTAATTATAGAAAGTTTTATAGCGTACGTTTTCAAACGCTTTATTAATTTAGTTTACTTTTCGACAAATTTCGATATAATATTATAAAAATCGTGCAGATTCGACATCAGAATCGTGATAATATTTTCTTGCAAATAAATTAATATAGACGCCACACAAACAATAACGGACTTAGAATATTCGAAGTCCGTTATTGTTTTACGTTCGGAAAAGTCACCCGTCTCCATTTCCCATAAAAGAAATGCCGATCGCTTCCGCGACCGACACCTCTTTTCTCTTTTGTACATAAAGTACTCTTCTTTAGTACTTCAATGTTATCTTCTTCATAATCCCGCTAATTATTCGCTTTTCGAATAAATTTTTTATTTATTTCCTAATAGCCAACATATTTTACAAACAAATCGATTATGATTTGTTCGATTTTCATCCTAAAAAACATATCGTCATTCGCATATTTCTCAAGCTTGTCTATGATTTTCTTAACTACAGCGCTGATTTTTATAAATTTCAACCAATAATATTCTTTATCGTATTCATTTTCATTCTTTTTTTGTTTGTATCTGTCCAAAACATTTTCTCTAAAAATAGCGTAATTTGGATACAATCGCTTGATTTCCTTATGCTTTTTATAATGCTTTTTTAACAATTTATCAAATTCTGCAGAATTTGTAAAATCATATTTCCCTTGTCTGAACAGAATATCAGCAAAATAAGGATACTCTTTATACGTATATTTACGATCTAGCGAATACGCGCGGTCGATATATACTAGCGCGGTCTTAAAGTCGCCTTTCCCAACGCCGTATATTATCGCAAGTTCTCTGTAATACTTGATCAACACCCTATTTCTATTAAGATTTTTATTAATTTTCACAGAGTATATAAAACATCTTATTTTTTCATCTTGATCGCAAGTATTATAAGCTATATACTCTAAAAACCAGCATATATTGCCATTCATTTTTCTAGACTTAACTTTACTTATTTTCAATTTTTCGATTACTTTGCGCGCAAACTCAAGCGTTGCGTCTTTATCGACGTACTTCATTACAGCGCAATATGTTTGCGCCTCTGAAACGACTTCTGTAATATCCGATCTTTCAAATATTTCCCAGGCTTTTTTAGCATATTTGCCCGCTGATTTTACATCCGTTCTCAATAGTTTATATGCATAATCGATGTAATAGCTCGCAATTTGTTGAGAATCTTTTCCGTATAACTGTTCATAATAGTCCAATCTTTCTTTAAGTAACGGCATCGCTTTGCCGATCACTGGATTTGATCCAAATACTCTCGAACCCATCTTGGCGACGCCTATATTATAAAGATAAAGACAACTATCAACAACGACGTCGTTTTTATATCCTAAACAACGCATACATATATCTGAAAGATTATTGGCATATTGTTCAGCAACGGCAAAATCTCCATCTTCCATCAATAGTTCTATTAATATCTGTAATTCACTTACAGTTTCCGCATTAAACTCATTATTTGACAACTTCTTGCGAACACTTTGTTTTTGTTCTTCAATAAAGTTCCTTCGCAACTCATTTTTTTCATAAGAATCAACTAATTCTGTAATTTTCCAGTAAATAGACAGTAATAACTTCTTCGATAAATAGTAATTTCCCAAAGTCGGCAATTCATTCATTACGATTTTCATAAAGTTAGATAAAATATCTACAGTAAATCCTTTAGAGCATTCCTCAAACATTTCTGCTTTTTTACTGTCACGACCGCATTTTTTTCTCACTATTTCACGCCATTTCACTATTCTATTCTGTTGAGAATATAACACCAATGCTAATAAATATTTCATAATATCTTCATATTTTGATTTTTCATCGTAACCGTCAACAAAAAAATTCAATAACCTGCGCGCATAACCATTGAATTTAAAATTCATAACCATCATTTTGAAATCATTAAGAACACCGAATTCCTCTTCATTAATAACGTCGTCTAATATTTGTATACTTACCTGAGACAACTCACTTTCGCTATAAGGCGATGAGTTTAATATCTTACAGGAAATATCAAAAAAATCTGCAAAATATCCTAAAACCTTATCTTTTTTATAAATACTTTGATGATTATCTTTCTTATTCCCGCGACCGATCGTATTAAATATAGTCGCGCAAACCGGCATATCAGCTTTCATAGAATATGCATATACCTTTTTAGAAAGCGCAGAATTTTTAAGTTCTTTCACCGAACTCAAACCTATCAATTCTCTGCCGATCATTGTAGCCCAATCATAATATCCGCGCTCGGCGCATCTTTCCATTGCTTCGAAAAGCATTTTTTTGCCGTCCGCAAATTTACTGTAATCCAAGATCGCTTTTTTATAACAGAGTTCCGGAGAAAAAACACCGTCTTTTTCTACTTCGGCTATTTCGGTATAAACATCGTTAGTCTGTCCTAATAACGTCAATGTTTTTACTAATTCTTCTGAAAGACGCGTATCGTAACTCGATCCATACTTTCTGAGTATGTCGAGAGCATGCGACGCCATATTCTTTTTTAATGAAAGCTCTGAATACAGCGTTGCGCTATCCGCATGGCAATACGAATAAATATACGATAAAATCTCATTACAATTTTCATTATTCGGTCTTGTCTGCGCCGCAACGGATTCTCTTATAAGGTGATGCATTGACAGCTTAAATGAAAAAGAATCAAGCTCTCTTATGATATAACCCAAAGAACTGAGCCGTACTATAAGACCGGCGTCTTTTTTTCCAAGAGCATTCAAAAAATCTGTTTCGAGAATACCGTCATTTGCGATTAGCGTCATCTGCCGCAGTATATCTTTTTCCTCTTTAGACATACCGGTACATTCAAACAATGTTTTAAGATGTCCGAGTATTGTAGTGAATTCATTCTTTTCATTATGTTCGAATTTGTTCTCGCCGAAATCAAGATTGTCTTTTTGCAAATTCTGCAAGATGGTTTCCAGTGAACAAATGTTCTCATTTATCAATTCGGCGATCATCTTAACAGTCATTGTATGTCGCAAAGACTTTGTAAACACGTCTTTGATCAACTGCGCATTATTAATGCAATATTCGTCGGCATTTTCGATATTCAACGTTTTTCTAAACAAAATGTTAAGATCTTCATCGCTGAGAGCGTTAACCTCAATTGCGCATACTTTATCCGATATATCTTTATTGATCCTAAGATTTTGCGAACGCGTAGTTATTAAGACTCGGCAATTTAGATTAAACAAAATATCTTCGATATTATCCTCGCTTATTCCGTTATAATTGTCAACTATGAGTAAAGTGTTCTCTCCGTATGAACGTAACTTTTCGAGTTTATACCTATATTGTTTTTCCTCGCTGTCAAGCGCTATGCAGTTACTATTGGTAGTATCTGTAAACGAAGCGGCTGAAACAACGTCCTTTAAGCCGCATTTTAATGAAAAACTATCGCTTATTACAATCATTTGAGGACAATCATAACTGGAGACGCTTGCATATGCTTTTGCTATTTCGCTCTTTCCGATACCTCCCATACCGAATAGGATCACAATTCTTTTTTTCTCAAATTCAGAAGCAATATCATTGATATATTTTTCTCGGCAAACAAATTTTCTGTTTTTTGTTATGGAAAATCTTCGAAGAGGTTCGTCTTCATCGCTATTTTTGCTACATAAAGCTCCGGCTAAAGTAGTGACGGTCCTTTTTAAGCCGCGTACTTCTTCCTGTATTTTTTCTGTTTCATCTACTACGATTTCTCTCGTTACGCGATGTTGCTCTTCTCCGATTTTTTCTATATTTTTTAGAAGTATTTTGAAATCATTGCCTAAGATTTCGGTTTCCATCTCCATTATCAAACTTCCTATGTCCGTAAGAAAAGCAAAAAGTTCGTCTTTAACAGGTGAAAGCGACCGGTTTGAATTTATTTTTTCAAATTTCTCATTGAATTTTTTTTGAAATTCACCGTAGCTCGTGTACAAGCTCATTATTTCATCGCATGTTTTTTTATCGATTGCTATTCCGCTATTGATTTTTTTCGCATGATTTTTTTCATTTTCCGTGATCTCATATGCAGCGGATAACAATAATTCAAACTCATTTTCAGATAATTTTCTGCGATAACTTTCAATTATGCCGTTAACAGCCTCGGCTTTGTCTCTTGCAATTTGATTTTGTTTCAAACTGTCTCCTAATCCGGGAGCCACTTTCAAAATATCGGCAACTATTCCTAAAAACGGTACAAAGTTAGACGCTATATCTAAAACTTTTTCAATACCTTTAACCACAGAAGAATTAAGTATTCCAGCAAATTTACCTAAATATTTATTACTCATTCGTAGTTCCGCCTCTAATCTCTCGTTCCATATTACGTCAATATTAAATAATGAAAATTAAAATATATCGTAATTAAAATCTATTATGATATATTTTATCACAAAATCACAAATATTGTCAAGTAACAATAATTATGTCTTACCACCTTTTTCTAAATATGGCAAATTATGCGATTGGACTTATTCTCGACACTCTTTATCAGACGTTGCTAATACTTTTGATGCGTCATATTAATATGTTTTAACTACAATGAAGGGTCAGCGACCTAGGTTGCCTATGCTTTTTATTTTATACAAATCAACAAAACATTAAAAATTGATTTTCAATATTTCTTTTATTTGTTCACTTATTTTTGAAAGATCAAATTTTTTGTCATTAAAATGTATGCATGATCCATCATTACCATTAATGAGCAATTGCATACATATATCATTTTTATCATAACAGTCTGCTTCAAATGTCACATCTTGTTTAATAGCAACCTCAATAAATTTGTTTAGTTCTCCTCCGTTAAACAATATCTCGACCTTGCTACAAGTTTTCTTAAAGAATCCATGTCTTTGTATTAAAATATTTGTTTTACAATCGATGTTCTTAACAATATCGCCAAAGAAACGTTCACTATCATCAGCATATTGTTCACTTTTGACAGACATCTTTTCAAATGAAAACAATTCCATCACTGCCATTATCGTTTCAAATTTTGTTCCACAATCATTGAATAAATTATCATCCAAATAAATACAATATCCAATGCTTGATTTTACAAATTTTAGATTTCCCATTTGTAAAAACCTCCAAATAAAATTTTCAACCCGTTAGTGATACCTAAATAACTCAACAACACCATACCTGTTCTATGAATTCTCATTAGTTTTGAAGTTGTCCCATAATGTAGATGCCACAAATGAGTCACATCTGCGTCAATCCTAAAAAGCTGCTTTCCTTCTTTATTAACTCTAATTAGCGTAGTGGATTGAGAATTCTTATTTCCATAAAGCCAATTTGCTTTTTTAGAAAAGTCACAGTCCTTTTAGATAATAACTTAGACGCTCCACCTAATATTTGTGCACTTCCGGCAAAAATTCCTCCCCACATTACTCCATCAATAGCTCCGTCTATTAAGCCATTTATAGCACCGTCAACAGTGCCTGACTTTATATCGGCAGAACCGCTCTTTACGCGCGTCAAAAGTCCATGAGTATATACGGAATCTCCGACGTTCGCTTCGCCGTTGCCGTCATCGCCGACGACCGAATTGATATTCCCGAATCTGTCCGTTCCGTACGATACCGCTCTATCAGAGACGTCCTTGCTACCGCTGCTCACGCTCCTTTCCGACGAACTCAACGTATTATACGAATAAGTCTTGACCTCACCGTCTTCGCCGTATTCCATGATCGCTTTCCTATTGACGCTAAAGTCCACCGTCATCATGTTCTGAGATAAACCTGTATTGCTTCCTACGCTCAGCCCCGTCGGCAAATTTACGGCGTACTTACCTCCGTTAGCATGCATATAATTCTGAGCTTTGAATGTGCTTGTCTCATTGTAAATCTTATACTCGATATTTCCAGATTCCAATATTGCGCCTGCTCTCGGCTGAGCAAAATACGCTTCTCCGTTTTTGATAGCGGTATCCGATTCTCTTAAGAATTGACTCGAGCTATGAGTAAACCCGTTCTTTAGCGCGTCTTTGAGTCCGACAAGATTTCTTCTTTCCCTCTCACTGACGTTGTGAGAAACGTTGCTGTTACTGTACTTTTTCATTTTTCCTCCAAACCGAAAATATAGTTGAACTCGGTTCGCCGTCATTGTAAACCCAAAATCAAAAAATGCAAGGACAATCTGCCACAATTTTCCAAAGACTGCAAAACTTGCGAATAAAAGAAAACGGCGGACAAAATGTCCGCCGCTAAAGTCTTTTGGTTGCTATTATACCGCATTTATAAAATGGAACGAATAATAATATAATGTCTTGGTATAACGATACGCGATACTTCGATACGATAAACCGCTTTTCGTAAAATATATAGAAATATCCGAAGATCGCTTCGACTACTTAGCCAAAGCCTCTTTCTCTTCGAAATATCTTTCGCGAAGTTTCAAATACTTGCTCGACAAATTCAATATGTAGGCTAGCTTATTATCATCGTCGAGAACGTCGTAGTACTCATGTTCAACGAGTCTCGCCAGCGGATCGTATACGATCTCGTCCGCGTCCATTATCTCGATAACTTTTTTATAAAGTCTTTCTTCTCTCTCAATCCTCTCGCGTCTTACAAAAAAGTCTCTCAGAACTCTATTTTTGTAATAGCTTTTCACGTTGCTTTCGCTGACCCCGTGTTTCACGGCGACGTCGATATCGTTCTTTCTCGCCTCGATGATATCAGCCCAGTAACCTTGCTTCATTCTTTTCTTTGCGTTCTTAGCTAATTCCAGCAAAGATTCGTTTTTGTCATTCTTCATAAATAATCCATCCTCCATTAACGTCGCACTTATCATAATACACAAAGCAAAGCAAGTATTTTGTAAAATATATTCGACAGCTTTTGACATTTTTTACAATATTTTGTCGAATTATATCGAAAACGTTCTTTAATTACGAATAAATTATTATATTATCGTTTATTTTGTCTTATTTGCAGAGTAAAAAATAACCGCATTTCGACAAATTCGAAATGCGGTTTTGGAATCAAATCAATATGATCAACAAAAAAGAAGAGCGATCATATTCTCTTTTTAAGAAAATTTTTCATGACGGAAAACAGTTCTTCCGAAATGACGTGCTCTATCCTGCACGCGTTATCTTCTGCAAGTTCTTTATCCACTCCTATCATGCTAAGAAGCTCTGTTACGACCTGATGACGCTCGTATATGTTCGTCGCGCGCTCAAGACCTTCCTTAGTGAAACTTATCTCTCCGCTCTTATTTATCTCGATATAAGCCTTTTTCTGCAAGAGATTAACTGCTCTCGATACGCTGGGACGAGAATAGTTGAGCTCTTCCGCGATATTCACGGAATGAACGCTTGGCATCTTCTCTTTTAACACGAGTATCGTCTCGAGATACATCTCTTCCGATTCGTAACTTTTCATACTGTCACCTTATTTAGCTAACTGATATTTACACCGCTGAGCAAAATAATTATATCGCAAATATATAACTCCGATTATTCGCATTATTCAAAATGCAAATAAACGACAGCTTTATATCAATACGTTTAATTACGCTTCATTGCGTATGATATTACTTCGCTTTCTATATCATTTTTGTCGATCACTTTGTCAAAACGCGTCTTGCGGTTCTTAAGATTTCTGAGCGGCTCCGGAATCGGCTGCGCGGAAATCTCCTCGAGCATATCCGTAGCCTTATACGCGTCGTCGATGCTCTTGCCGCTAACGGCGCTATAAACGTCGACCGGAAATTTATACGGACTTGCCGTCGACACTATGACGGTAGGCGTCGTATCGTCCGTCTCGTCGTAATAGTCGTCGTAAACGCTCATCGCGACAGCCGTATGCGGATCGAAAAGATAGCTTTCGTCCTCGTCGTCAAAGTAATATGATATCGTATCTTTAGTATATTCCTCGTCGGCGGAACCTGCGTAGAACATCGGAAGAACGCTCTCTATCTCCTTTTTGTCGATGGTGTAGAAGCCTTTTTCTTTGAGTTCCGTCATCTTATTTTCAACGAACTTATCGTCTCTTCCGCTAAGCTCGAAGAGCAGTCTTTCGAGATTCGACGAGATGAGAATATCCATAGACGGCGACATCGTCTTATAAAATTCTCTCTTTATATCGTAATTACCCGTATTGAAAAAGTCGGTAAGAACGTTATTCATATTCGAAGCGCAGATGAGTCGATTGATCGGCAATCCCATACGCATAGCGTAATATCCCGCGAGGATATTACCGAAGTTACCCGACGGAACTACGAAATTCACCTTATCCCCGTTCTCTATCTCTTCCGCTGAAACCAAATCGCAGTACGATGAAATATAGTACGCTATCTGCGGAGCGAGTCTGCCCCAGTTGATAGAATTAGCCGACGAGAGCTTGTAGCCGAGCTCTTTGAGTTTCAGCGCTATTTCGTTATCCGCGAATATACGCTTGACGGCGTTTTGCGCGTCGTCGAAATTGCCCTTTATTCCGCATACGTATACGTTATCGCCCTCTTGCGTCATCATCTGCATCTTCTGCATAGGCGAAACGCCGTCGCTGGGATAGAATACTATAACGTCCGTACCTTCAACGTCCTTGAATCCTTCGAGCGCCGCTTTTCCCGTATCTCCCGAAGTAGCGACGAGAATAAGAGTACGTCCCGTCTCGCCGAGCTTTTTTCTCGATGCGGCAAGAAGGTGCGGAAGCACCGTCAGAGCCATATCCTTGAACGCCGAAGTGGGTCCGTGCCATAACTCCATAACGAACGTCTGATCGTCTAGTTTCACAACGGGACAGGGGTCGCCGTCAAATCGGGAATAAGCCTCTTGCGTATAAGAAAGAAGTTCTTCGTAACTGAAATCCGGCGTCAAAAACTTCTCGAGAATATACGCCGCCCTTTCGGGATAGTCGAGTTCGATGAGTTTTTCGATCTCGCCGTTTGAAATCATAGGAAAAGAGGACGGCACGAAAAGACCGCCGTCCTTGGAAATTCCGTTCACTATCGCGCTGACGCACGAAGTCGATAGATTCTTGTTTCTGGTGCTTATGTAATCCATACGTCTCCTTATCAGAGATACTTCTTCAAAAACTTCGGAAACTCCTCTTTATCCATACTCACGGTGAGCGTAACGTCTATATCCGCCTTGTCCGCGATGGCGTCGAGTTTCGTATAGAAGTCCTCCATATCGGTTATTTGTTTATTTACCAGCCTGTGAGCTCCGTCTATAAAGATATGCTTTATATCGCTGTTACCTGCAAGCAGTCCTCTCACAAAGCCTAAAAATCCCGCCTCGGTCACGATGTCGAAATCCTTGGCGTTGATGAATCTGACGTCTCTTTTGACGTCGAACATATATCTGCCGGTATCGGTAACAAATACCGTGTCTCCCGAAGATACCGTGACGTTCGCTTTGTCGATGATGACTTTGGTCTTGCCCGAGCCTTTAGCTCCGTAAATTAGATTTATCATTAATTCTCCTCCTAGATCCTCGAATACACGAGTCTTTCTTACATATATTGTACAATGCTTGGAAAGATTTTTCAAGAGGCAATTTCGATTTTTGACCAACTTTTTACTTTAGACGACTAGCGTCTTTGATTTAACGGCAAAACAATCGCTATTTACGCAAACTGCCAGCGGCGTTTTTACGCTACGAGGCTTATGCCTCTCCGAATATCTCGAGCTCTTTATGACGCTTAGGCTCGAGCTGAGATACTATGCCGTCGAGTTCGTCGTCTCCCATAACGGTAGTTCTGCCGTGAGCGTAGAGATCGTCGACGACAGATTTTACTTCGGCGACGAGCGGATCTTTCTTATCTATGCGATGCTCTTCGGGAAGCGCGTAATACGCGTTGAGCCAATAAGCTATGCCGGCGAGTCCGCTATGCGAATCTATACATACTATAGGAGGCTTGCCGAGTATTTTTTCTGTATTGAATATATTATATATTTCCTCGTCCTTAAGCAGTCCGTCAGCATGTACGCCCGCTCTCGTCGTATTGAAACTCCTGCCTATGAACGGCGTTCTCGGCGGAATAACGTACTGAAGTTCCTTTTCGAAGTATTCGGCTATCTCCGTTATTACCCTAAGGTCCATTCCGTCGTTGCTTCCCTTGAGCGAAGCGTATTCTATACACATCGCCTCGACAGGGCAGTTTCCCGTCCTCTCGCCTATTCCGAGAAGCGAACAGTTGACGGACGAACAGCCGTAAAGCCACGCGGTAGTCGCGTTAGTCACAACCTTATAAAAATCGTTATGTCCGTGCCATTCGAGCTGCGCAGGCGGCACCTCGGCGTAATACTGAAGACCGTTAATGATTCCCGGAACGGAACGCGGAACGGTGACTCCCGGATAACTGACGCCGTAGCCTAGAGTATCGCACGCCCTTATCTTGATAGGAACGCCGCTTTCTCTCGAGAGTTTCATGAGTTCGACGGCAAACGGCACCACGAATCCGTAGAAATCGGCTCTCGTGATATCTTCGAAGTGGCATCTCGGTCTTATTTCCCTCTCGAGCGCCATTTTGACTACGCCGAGATATTTGTCGAGCGCCTGCTTTCTGGTCAGTCCCATTTTCTTAAAGATATGATAATCCGAGCAGCTCACGAGAATACCCGTCTCTTTAATATCGAATTCTTTAACGAGTTCAAAGTCCTTTTCGCTCGCCCTTATCCAGCTCGTGATTTCGGGAAACTCATAACCGAGCTCCATACACTTACGAACGGCCTTTCTATCCTTTTCGGTATAGAGAAAGAATTCGCTTTGGCGGATGATACCTTTCTTGCCGCCGAGTTTATGCATAAGTTTATATAGGTCGACTATCTGATTTTCCGTGAACGGCGAAGTAGACTGCTGTCCGTCTCTGAACGTCGTATCCGTTATCCATATCTCCTCGGGCATATTCATAGGCGTATTCCTAAAGTTGAACGCAACCTTCGGTATCGAATCATAATCGTATATGTCTCTGAACAGATTGGGCTCTTCGACGTCCTGAAGCGCCGGCTTCCAGTTATTCTGCATGAGAACGTTCTTATCTTCGCTAAAGTATATCATCTCTTATCTCCTTAACGTGTCTTCTAAAATATATTACGTCTTTCAATCGCCCGAAAGCATAGAAAGTTTTTTCGTCTGATCTGCCATTGAAAGCGCGTCTAGCATCTCGAACATATCTCCGTCGAGGAAACTCTCGAGCGCGTACATCGTATATCCTATCCTGTGATCGGTCACTCTGCCCTGCGGGAAATTGTACGTTCTGATCCTCTCCGACCTGTCGCCCGTTCCTACCTGCGACTTGCGTTTTTCCGCATACTTCGAAGTTATCTCTCTCTCGTAATGGTCGTAAAGTCTAGACTTCAATATCTTCATCGCGGTCTCTCTGTTCTTTATCTGCGACTTTTCGTCCTGGCAGGTAACGACTATTCCCGTGGGGAAATGCGTTATACGTATCGCGGACTCCGTCTTATTGACGTGCTGACCGCCGGCGCCGCTCGAACGGTAGGTATCTATCTTTATATCTTTTTCGTTGATCTCGACTTCGACGTCTTCGACCTCGGGGAGAACGGCAACGGTGACCGTCGACGTATGGATACGTCCCTGCGACTCCGTTTCGGGTACTCTCTGCACCCTATGGACGCCGCTTTCGTACTTGAGTTTCGAATACGCTCCGTTACCCGATATTATGAATACGACTTCCTTGACGCCGCCGAGATCCGTCATATTCATATCGCTCTCTTCGACCTTCCAACGCATCCTCTCCGCAAAACGCATATACATACGCATAAGTTCCGCGCCGAAAAGCCCCGCTTCGTCCCCGCCTGCTCCCGCTCTTATCTCGACCACGACGTTCTTGTCGTCGTTGGGGTCTTTGGGGATAAGCGCTATCTTTATCTTTTCTTCGAGTTCGGTCTTCTTCGCTCTCGCATCGGCAAGTTCTTCCTTTGCAAGCTCCGTCATTTCTTCGTCAAGATCTTCGCCTATTATCTCCTCGCATTCCGCCATAGAATCGCATAGCGACTTGTATTCGTTATATAACGTTACCTTCTCCTCGTAAGAAGAGTGTTCTTTACAAAGTTTTTTCCATTCGCTTTGATTAGATATTATATCGGGATCGCCGATGAGTTTCTCCAGCTCGTCGTATCTATCCTTAATAAGCTCCAGTTTTTCAAACATACGTACCTCTCGGCTGTCCTCTATTTCTTTTCCGTCACGGCTCTTTTTACGTAAAGCGATATATCTATATCTGCTTTAACGATACGCCGTTTGCTATTGTATCCGCCATAAATTCGTCTGTCGCCGCATACGGTAAGGCGCCGCGCGAACGGCAAAAAATATAACCGTTATTCTTCGATATTCTTAAGCGTTCCCGTAACTATCCTCTCTACGCCGTCCAAGTCGTTGATAACGCGAATATTTTCAAACCTTTCCGCCATCATCTCTTTCACGCTGTCGCTCTCGCCTATTCCGCATTCGAAAGCGAGGAGTCCGCCTAATGTCAAATACCCGGGACTTTCTTTTACTATCCTTTCGTAAAAATCAAGTCCGCTCTCCCCCCCGTCGAGAGCCATACGCGGCTCGAAGCTCTTCACCTCGACGCTAAGAGAGTCTATGTCGTTCGATCTGATATACGGCGGATTCGAAACTATAAAGTCGAATTTGCCGCTCGCCTTTTCAAAAAGATCGCTCTCCAAAAGCGTGATATTATTTATTCCGTTAAGCTCGATATTTTCCCTTGCAAGCGACAGCGCGTACGGCGACAAGTCGACAGCAAGAATACTATCCAAATCCTTACACTCCTTGCTGAGCGCTATAGCGATAGCTCCGGAACCGGTGCACATATCGATACCTTTCGTATATTTTTTCGCTACTATCTCTTTCTTTACGGCTTCGACGAGATACTCCGTCTCACATCTCGGAACGAGCGCTCTGCCGTCGGTCTTTATCGTATATCCGTAAAAGCTCGTATCTCCGATTATATGCTGGAGCGGCATACCGCTCTTTCGCTTTTTCATCATCTCTTTTACTTTGTCGAATTGGCTCTGTCTGATATGAGTCATACTCTCGAGCTCGCTTCTTTGAACGCCCAAAACGCTCACGTATATCCAATCGAGATCGGAATCTATTCCGTCGTATTCGCCTATCTCGCGTCTCAGCTCTTCCCTCGACTTTGCGTATAATATCTTAACGTCGAACTTGACCTCCGGAATACTCTCGTCCGCGTCCATAGCCATAACGGTCTTGAACGAAGATATCGCGCATTCCAACATATCGTCGGTCGGCTCCTTCGTCGTGATCTTTTGAAGCAAAAGTCCGGGAGCTTTTATCACTCGTACGAAAGCGTTATCGAATTTCGCAAGGAACTTCAATATTTCGTAAGAGACTCCCGCCACTACCGGAAGAAGCGCAAGCCTTATGACGAATCTTAAGAAAAATCCGCCGACGGTCTTTTCGCCCTCCCAACCTGTGAGAGAAAAGATAAGGATACTTACGATCATTACGAGGAACATGAACGTCGTTCCGCACCTGTCGTGGATAGTCGACATCTTTTTCGCGTTCTCGACTGTCAGGTCGAGTCCGTGTTCGTAACAGCTGATAGTCTTATGCTCCGCGCCATGATACATGAACGTACGCTTTATATCCTTCATCAGCGACGTGAGTCCTATATACGCTACGAAGATCATCATTCTTACAACGCCGTCGATAAGATTCCACACTATAAGGGGAACGACGTTATTTTTATCGAGCAGCTTGAACGCCTCGGTTATTCCGAGCGGAAGGAAGAAGAACAGTCCTATAGAAAGCGCTATGCCGAGCGCGACCGCTATCCCCATAACTATATCCATAACGTCTATCTTGAGCTTCTTTGCCAGCCATTTTTCAGTCTTCGACGCCTCTTCTTCGCCCACGTAGACTTCCGCGGAACGCATCAGCGTCTTAACGCCCGAAACCATAGACCCTACGAAATTGAATATTCCTCTTATGAAAGGTATTCTGAATACGACGTTCTTTTCCTTTACGGATCTAAGACGAACGCTTTCGATAGCTATATTGCCGTTAGGCTCTCTAACGCTCGTCGCCATACTTCTCTCGCCTCTCATCATAACGCCTTCGAGTACGGCTTGACCGCCGATCGACGAACGGAAAAGTTTCTTCCCTCTCTTTTCTCTGCGGTGAGAGGTCGCTTTGCTCCCGCCGCGTTTTTTATCCTCTCTGCCAGCGTCTTCGGCATTTAGGCCTTCAGATACTCCGCCGGCGTTTTGAGACGCGTCTTCGACTACTGCGTTTTCATCCCCTACCCCGCCGACATCAGACGCGCTATCTTCGCCGCCTAAGGTTTCAAGCGTTTCACCTTTATTTTTCATATTTTCACTCATATATTTTCTCCGTGTAGAAAAAAGTAGTGCAGAAAAGGATATGATACCTCCGTCTGCACTACCGCACTATCAATTATTGATTACTTAAGATTGTAACGCTTCTTAAACTTATCGACACGACCGCCGGTGTCAACGAGCTTCTGCTTGCCGGTATAGAACGGATGGCACTTACTGCATATATCCACTTTAATAACGTCGGACTCGCTTGTCGAACCGGTTACGAAAGTCTCTCCACAAGCACATTCAACTCTTACGTCATGGTAATTGGGTTGTATGTTCTTATTCATATTATCACCTCGTTTTGTATATTACAACAGTATTATAATGATTTAACTTTGATTAGTCAATCAAAATTAGCGTATTTTTCGTATTTTACAGCCGTATTTTTTTACCAAAACGCATTAAAAACCGACAAGGTCGAAAATTAAGGCGATTTAACGCAGGAAACGCCTCTCCAAAACCGCTTTTTTCACCGCAAAAATTACGCAGTAGCAAAAACAGTTATTCGAAAATAAATATAAAAACACGATAATGGCCTACCTTATCGCCGAATTTCGCCAATATTTTCGATATATTATCAAATAGCGATAAATGAACGCAGATGAAATAACGGCAATAAAATTTACTTTTTCATAAATACTTTTACTTTTGGCAAAATATATGATATACTGGATACAACATATATTTTAAGGAGCGTTTATGAAACGTTGGGAACTTAAAGATATTAAGACTATGGAGCTCGTTGAAGACGACAGCGCTCAATCGCTTTCCGACGGCTATGCAAGAGTCAAGATAACGCACGTCGCTATAAACCAAGCCGACGTAAGCGCGTATATGGGCAGGATCAACGTATCTCACCCTATCGTGCCGACGCGTATCGCAACGGGACTGATAAGCGAGGCGAGAGGTTCGCGTCTCAACAAAGGTCAGCGGGTACTGCTATCGTCCTACACGAAAGGCGATCGCAATCCTCCTCTTTTCGGAATAGATAAGAACGGCTTGCTCTCGGAATACGTTACCGTACCGATAGGCGCTATATACGAGCTCGCGTCGCAAGACGACGACAGCTTCATAGACGCGGGAATAAAAGACGTCAACGCATTGTTCGTCGAGGACATTGCGCTCGCTATCAACGTCATAGCGGATCTGAAGCTCGAAAAGACTCAGTATATAGTTCTCATGGGCGCGTCCCATATCAACTGCATCATCGCGGAGCTTGCCATATATTATCAGGCTATACCTATTATCATCGATAACGACAGCGACAGACTGCGCGTTGCGGCAGACGTAGGTTGCTACTACGTTATCAACACGTCGGAAGAGAACGCCCTTCAAAAAGTGTTGGAGATAACGTCGGGAAAACTCTCCGATACGCTCGCGTTCGATACGGACTCGTTCAGCAATGCGTCGGAAGTATGTTCGTATCTCAAGCACGGCGGAAGAGTATGCCTTTTCGGACACAATCCCGCTCCTGAAAAATTACTCTCAAACCTCGCCCCTATCGTAAAGAATCAGCTCGTCATGATAGGCGAGACCTCTGCGGGAGGCGCTATCGAGAGCGCTATCAATATGCTCATGAACAACATTATCAACGTGAATTCGTTCATTGAGAGAACCGTTTCATTCGATAACGCGGGCGAAACGTTCAACGAGATGTCGTCGAAAGGAAACTATTATAAAACGGTAATAAAACTATAAACTGATATGACATATAGATATGTTTACGATTAATAGGCTGGTTTTCACAACACGAAAATCCGCCTATTTTTATTTTGATCACTATAAAAGAATCGATCGAACTCGTTAAACCGTAACGTCCTTCTGTTGAGAGCCGCTTTAAGCGTAGCTCTCAATATTTTCGCATGATATCTATAGGTGTGATACGCGCCTTTATCAATATCGGTATAAGACTGCTGACAAGAGCTATCCCCATCGAAAGTCCCAGCATCGAGAACACCTCAGCCGCTCCTATGTCTACGTAATCGAACGATAACACATATTCTGCGCCCATTGCGCTCGAATTCCACCAACCTACCAATGCAAACAAAAGACAAACGGCGAGAATGAACGCGATAATACATACGATCAGCGCCTCCATCACGAACATATAGAATATACCGCTCATTCTCATCCCGAGCGCTCGCAATATGCCTATCTCCCTTTTATTCGAATTGATAGAAGTTATTATAAAATTCAGCATCATAACGACGGAAAATACTCCGAAACCTATCGCTAAATAATACGCAAGTTTTTGATAAAATTCCATAAACCAAAGATTTGAAACGTCTTGTGATACTATAGAGCGGACGCTGTACGTATCTTTCGTTTCGTCATCGCCGAACATATATTGAAAGAACGCTCTGTCTCGCTCTGCGTCTCCGCTCAAAAGCGCGTTGACAGAGGTTACCTCGAACGGAGAAAAAAACACCCCGCTATCATCGCTGACAATACATGCTATGTAGTTTAACGGCGTATCCTCTTCCGCATCTTCCGTGAAATACCCCACTACTTTATATGAAGCTCCTCCTACGTTATAGCGGATCGATCCATCCTTTATAGGAGCATCGATCTCCATATATCCTTCTCCATACGCTAAATCACAAGCGCGTCTTTCCGAAACTATCATCTCTCCGTTAGTAAGAGGACGTTCTCCTATAAATTTTACAATACCGCTAGTATTCAAAAACATTGACTCGCAGTAATACGAATTGTCTAGCGTCGCGCGTATATACGTTCTATGTATCTTAACAAACGACGAATCAACGAAAATACACGTAGTCGGAGAAAATGATATATCATTATTAAATATATTGTATATGTCATCTTGGGGTAATCCAATATTCTTATCCAATATTTCATAGTAATCGTCGCTGCCCGTATCTATTATACCGGTCACCCTAATCTTGAAGTTATTAGCTAATGGCGAATCGAGAATATACTGTTTTTCTAAGATGTCGGAATACGTCTTCACGTATCCTTCGAGACTTTCATCCGCGATCATCTTATCTGCGGAATATTTAGAAATAGCTATCTCTAAATGACCCGAAGGTAATTTCCCGTTTACCTTATATCCTCTATCCGAAATAAACGTATCATTCAAGAATATGTATTTTGTGTGATTATAAAAGTCGATTTTTATATCCCTTTTACCGTTATCTCCGACGGTGTAATAGGTGAAATCGCATTTTAGGCTACCGTCGCCTTTTTTATTGTATATTTTATCTAACCTAACCAAATCAAAACTATTATTGAGCTCCGTTATCATCTCATCGGAAAACAATTCGAGCCCGTTCTCTGTTTCATACGTGAGTCCTATCTCTCTTATTCCTATATCCGCAACGGCTTGAGAGGCAACCATTGCCTTATCCATCGAGTATATACCGAGAGAAAATCCGAACAGCGTCAGCGTGCACGCAAAGAGCAACGTCGTAACTATGAGACGTATCTTTTTCTTCCAAATATTTATAAAGGCGAGTCTCGTGAGATACGCTAAAGACATTCTTCTATGGTTTGATCTATTCTGCGAACATTTTTCTCCTATCTCTTTCTCTTCGATAACGTCCTCTTCCGCGGTTATATCGCCTTCTATTATCTCCTCTGTCTGCGCTGTTCTATCGGATATTATTCTGCCGTCCTTTAGCTCAATTATCCTGTCTCCGTACTTATCCGCGCTCTCTCTGTCGTGAGTTACGACTACGACCAGTTTCTCTTTCGATACTTTTTTCAATATGTCGAATATTTCTTGAGCGGTCACGCTGTCCAAGTTCCCAGTAGGTTCGTCGGCAAGCAATATATCGGTTTCAGTCGACAACGCTCTCGCTATCGACACTCTCTGCTTCTGTCCGCCCGAAAGTTCGTCGACGCGTCTCTTTTCATATCCTTCGAGTTCCACTCTCTTGAGCGCGTTCGTCACGCGTTCGTCGTTATTCTTCTCGCCGCTCAGATTGAGCGTTACGGCAATATTATCGTATATATTATACTCTTTTATCAGATTAAACTCTTGAAATACGAAACCCACGCTATTGCGTCTATAGTCGTCAAGAGCCTTTCCCTTCATTTTAGCTACGTCAACGCCGTTAAAGAGTATGCTTCCGCCCGTTGCCTGATCGAGCCCGCCTAGAAGATTCAGAAGAGTCGATTTGCCCGAACCCGATTTGCCGGTTATGAATACCAGTCCTGTATTCGGCAGTTTCAGATCAACGGACTTTAACGCCTCTATCTTGCAATACTTAGTCCTGTATGTTTTGGTTAAACTATTAATATATATCATTTAACGCTCCTGTCAGCTAATTCTCCTGTCAACGCCGCTATCTCCTTTATCTCCTTGAGAACCGCTTGCCCATCTGAACTTTTTATCTAGTCTCCATCCTCCGAGCCCGCCAGCTCCTCCGTCGCCTCCGGCGCCGCCTCTTCCGCCTGTTCGACCGGCTTTGCCGACAGTTGCGGTATATTCTCCTACAATTTTACAATTTTCAAACGGCTGTCCGCCAAGCCCTGCATATCCGCCGTCACCGCCTTTTCCTCCTTTTCCGCCTTTTGCCCCCACTGTTCCATAAACAAGCAACACTCCGTCTGCGCCTTCGCCTCCGGCACCGCCTTTTCCTCCTTTTCCGCCGTCTGCGCCATCGCTACCGTTTCCGCCAACGAACGAAACTTGCGACCCTGCCGATATATTAACAGTCGCTGTGCCGAGCGAAGAATATATACCTGCTCCTCCATTACCGCCGTTACCGCCGTTTTCGCCTTTGATTCCCTCTGTTCCGGGCGTAGCTTGCTTGCCGGTCGTAGCCTTTTTCGGAGCGGCGGGTATCTTCGTTTGATCTTCGCCGTTTTTAGCAAGTCCGGCGTTACCGCCGATGAAATTAACGGATTTCGCGCTTATATTCACAACGCAGTCAGCTCTGCTGATATACAGTCCCGGCTGTCCTTTTAACCCATTGACATCGCTTTTGTGTTCGCTAGTCGATTCAAGGTTGAACATAGCTCCTTCTATAGATATGCTTCCGCTACCTATAATATCTATATTTTGACACGAGATACCGCCGGAATATGCTCCTATAATACTGGTGACAGTTCCTGCTGAGATCGAATTAGACCCTATTACTTCAAGGATAAGTTTCGGACACCAACTTGCATAAATACCGGAATTATTGTATCCTCCGAAAATATGAACGTTTTCAAGCGTCATTCTTAGCTCTGTATTTCTAACATTAACAGAAATATTTTTGAACGACTTCTTAAGCGTACCTCCTCCGATGAATTTTATCAATTTAACATTTGAACCAATGCTAAACGTCATATCGGTAAATTCCCCAGCTCCGCTGAAATCGACGATTGCGTTTGCGTCGTTAATATTATACTTACCTTCTTCCGTTAAAACGTACTTTTTAACTTCTTCGGCATTTGAAAACGTGACTTGTGAAAACGCGACAATAAGCGAACTTATAACCACTGCGATAACCAAAAACAATACGCATAGAAGCGTCCTTGAACGCTTTGACAAAAAATTACTCATAATAACCTCTAGGAGAAATGCGACGTCAATCTTTCTCTATAATTAGTGTAACACATAGAAGTTTAGCTGTCAATATTTTTCTTGAAAAATTAAGGCTCAACTTCAACATAAAAACGCTATTATAATTAATAACTCTCTATAAAAACTATATTTTGTAAAAAATCAGCTTAAAAAATAAAACGCATCTTAAAATCTAAGCGATAAAAATATGACGGCTGCAATATAAGCCGTCATAAAATATGATTTGATCTTCGTTCAACGTCTAAGACAAGTCTTTGTCTCTCTCCGTATTCGTGAGAGCGTCGGCTAAAAGATGTATACTGCCCGCTCCCAATACGAGAACCATATCGTTCGCCGCGGTATGACTCTCTATATATTCTATCGCTTTATCATAGCTATCCATATATAGCGCGCCTCTTCCGCTCTTGATCAGCGCGTAATATAGATCTAACGAGCTCTTTCCGCGCTCCGACCTTTCCCTCGCAGAATAAGTAGGAAGAAGCGCTACGTCGTCCGCCCAATAGAAACATTCCACGAATTCGTCCATGAGTTTTGCCGTCCGCGAATAGGTATGCGGCTCGAAGAGTACCGTAATACGTCCTTTACTCATCGATCTGGCGGTATCTATAACGGAAGCTATTTCCTTAGGATGGTGCGCGTAATCGGAGATGACTCTCGCTCCGCTAAGCGTCTTTCCCTTACACTCAAACCGCCTTTTCACGCCCGAAAACGTCGATATACCGTAGGCAATCTCTTCATCGCTGAGCCCTATCATACTCGTTACCATATAGGCGACCGTAACGTTATAGACGTTATGCTTTCCGAAAAGGTTGGACTCGAGCGAAGTGAGCCCTCTCGGCGTCAAAAGATCGAAAGAATATCTTCCGCCCGTATTCTCCTCGTTGAGTATTCTGTAATCGGCGTCTTCGCCGTAACCGAAAGTGATGGCGTCCTTGATATTAAGCTCGCTCGGGCATACCGTTATCTCCGAACGCCTCGAAAACTCTAAAAAAGTATCTTTCACCTCGTTGATATCTGAATAACAGTCGGGATGATCGTAGTCGATATTGAGAATAACTCCTATATACGGAGTAAGATTGAGAAACGATCTTTTGTACTCGCACGCTTCGGTAAGAAAATATTCCCGACCCGTCACTATTAGATTTTTGTCTCCGCTCTCTTCCGTCGAACCGCCGTAATGCGCAACGAAAGGCATCCTTGCCGTCGCCATTATATGAGCTATCAAAGCGCTCGTAGTAGTTTTGCCGTGCGTTCCGGATACGGCTATGGTTCTGCCGCAAGTCGACGCCATCAGCGCGAGATACTCTCCGCGTTCATAGCTCTTGACTCCCTTATTTGTCAAATATGCGAACTCGGGATCGTCGCTTGGAACGGCAGACGAATATACGAGAGTATCTACGTCGCCCAGTTTTGAGACGTCGCTTCCCTGCCATACTTCGATACCGCTCTCGCGAAGTATTTTGAACGCTTCGGAATATTCCCTGTCGCTACCCGTTACTTTCTTTGCGTAATGCGCGGTATATATTGCGAGAGCCTTCATACTGACTCCGCCTATTCCTATAAAATGCACGTTATTCAATTCAATCATAATTACAATATATGCAGATAAAAAATTTTGTTTGCCAAATATATCGATATTTTTGAATTTTAGCTCCTAAACGTTCCATATTTTTCCCTTAATTTTTATATTATTCATCTTCGCAATTTAGGTTTAACGCTATATAAAAACGAATACTTTTAACATTTTCATAGCGCCGAAATACCTTCTAAAGTCGGGCTTTCTTCGCTAGTGAAATATACCGTTGCCGATATTATATTTTCGTTACCGTCCCTAAAGTCGACGTCAGCCCATGCGTCGGCGTCGCCCGCATAGTACACTTTCAAGAGGCTCGCGCATTCTCCGAACGCGTCTTTTTCAACGCTCGTCAAACTTTTCGGAAGCGTTATCTCCGCCAAAGCTCTGCAGTTCCAAAACGCGCTGTCTCCTATAACGGCAACGCCTTCGGGCACTGCGACGCTCTTCAATTCCCTGCAAGAAGAAAACGCCCCGTCGCCTATCTCGACGACGTTTTTTGGAAGAGTCACTTTCTTGAGCGAAACGCAGTACGCAAACGCCCAACTCCCTATATTTTCAACTGCGTCGTCGATATTAACTGTTTCTATATTTTCCGCGCCGAAAAACGCTCTGTCTCCTATCGCCGTTACAAAGCCGCCGATATTAACGTCTTTAACGGTAAGATTTTTATAGAACGCGTACTTATAAACCTCGTATTTGACGCCGCCGAGCTTATCGTTGAGCTCCAACTTATCGCCCGTTCCTACGTAACCGATGATATACGATCTATCGTCTGACGTGTAAAACGTATATCCGCCGTCGATATTCCTTATCTTGCTTTTAGCGTTCTCGGAAACGTATACGTCCAATGCGTTTACCGCTATTTTGCCGTTATCGTCTGAACCTTTCACTATTTCGAGAGCGGAAAAATTATATATTTCAACGAGTTTATAGCAGTTATCGAACGCAGACGGCTCTATTTCGCGAACATTTGCTCCCACCGTAACGCTCATGAGATTAGAGCAGAAATTGAACGCAAAATTTCCTATTCTAGTAACGCCGCTGCCGATCGCGACCTTTGCAAGCGATATGCAATCAACAAAAGCCATATTGCCTATTTCCGTAACGCCGTTGCCTATAACGACCTCTTTTAACGAAAAGCAACGGGAAAACGCGCCGTAGAATATCTTTCCGCCCGTGAGAGTGACTTTACTGAGTTTTTCGGGAATATAGTACACGACGGATCCGCTCGCCGAGTAATTCTGCTCTACCGCAACTCCGCCCGCATACATATTTTTGCCGAACAGATATCCTAAGACCGCGCTTTCGGAGGCTACGCCTGCGTTGACGCTCCTTCCGACAAACGGGATAGTAAGCTCCTTAAGTTCCGAGCAAGCTCTGAATATCCCCTCGCCGATCCTTTCAACGCTATTCGGAATAACCGCGCTAACAAGCGCTCTGCAGTTATAAAAAGCGTACGCGCCTATACGCTTTAAGCTATCGGGCAACTTTATATTTTCGAGATAGACAAGACCCTCGAACGCATTATCGCCGATCTCTTTTATACTTGTCGGCAAGTTTACATAGGTAATGAAAGCCGAATCGCGAAATGCGCCGTTCGCGATCCCGCTAACGGGTTTATCGAGATAAAAAGACGGGATAGTGATTTCTTCGCCGGCGCCTTTCCCTACGCCGCTAACATAGTAACTGTCAGTCTCTTCGTTAAACGCGTAGATTAATTCTTGAATATATCCGCAATCGCCGCATACTCCGTCAACGAAATTATGCGCGTCCTTATCCGCGATCTCTTCAGCGTGAACGCACTCCGCACTATGCCAGTGATAGCTCTCGTTGACGCTCCAATCTTCAGAAAAGATGTGCTCGTGCAATATCTTATCTATTCTCTCCGTATCCAAGTAACCGCACTCTACGCACGCTCTCTTTTTTTGCCCGTAACTGTCTTCGGTAGGAGCAGTCACCGTCTCCCATTCTCCATACGCATGTTTGCTCTTTCCGCTTATCTCAGCATCATGTTTGCATATCGCGGCATGCCAATGATACGTATCGTCGCTCGTCCACATTTCCGAAAACTTATGCGTATGCAGACTGCACGCGCAAAGACATAGCGTCAAACAGCATATAACAGTAAAAATCGCAAAAATCAACCTCTTTTTCATACACGACTCCACGCATACCGTAATACGGCGATTCGGCGGATAAAGTTTCGATTCCGCCGAATATAAGCCGTAATAAGTATACCTTAACTACCTGAAAACCGCAACCGATTGATCGAAAATGCGACGCTTTTATCTTTTGAAACGACTTTTTTGCGTTCGGAAAGTAAAAAATATCCTTTTCTTTATTCGTGCCGAGCTATTTCAAACTTTCTTTCCGACAACGCTCTGCATATTTTGAGCTTGACCGCGAAACAATTTTATATTATAATATATTTTGCGAAGGAACGTTGAGCAAGTATCGGATAAGTCGAGCGGATCTAACTAAGATAACCGTAAAGCAAAAATGATTTTCGCAATATTAACGAACGAGGTATTCTCAATGACAAAAAGGATATTATTAACGGCTTTCGCGGTCATCGCGATATTGACTTTGACATTTTCGCTCATAGCGTGCAACGACGTAGAAGACGACTCCATCGAGCTTAGCGACGAGCAAAAACATTTTTATTCGACGTGGCTTAGCAATATCGAAGATTCGACGCCGATAAAAAGTATTGCCTTACTCGGTTCGCACGACAGCGGCACTTCGGAGATGTCGAGCGTCGTAAAGGCGATGAGCATGACTCAAAGTCTCACGATAGGCGAACAGCTATTATACGGAACAAGGTATTTCGATATACGAGTCAATAAAAAAAGCGACGGTTCTCTAAACATATTCCACGGCGTAGACACGAGCGGCGGAAATTTTCTCCCCATCGTAAACGACATAGTGGATTTCATCGCGGCGAATCCGTCGGAATTTCTAGTACTCGACTTTCAGCACTTCAATAACGGCTCCCAAAGCTCGGTAATAGACGTCATCGAATCGAGCGAACTTATAGACCTCGCCGTAAAGAACGAAGGCGAACTGACCGATATGGACTATATCGACTCGCTAACGCTCGAAGACGTTCGCGGCAAAGTTATAATAACGTGGGGAAGCAATGAAGCCAACGGCGACGAGTACTCTTATCTCTTCAGACGAAATAACGACTCCTGTTCCCTGCCGAACGCGTCGTTAGACTCGATGTACTTCGGCGAAGAGAATTCAAAGCCAAGCAAAACGTACATCGAAGAATCCATTCCGAAATATATGGCTCACATCGTCGCAAAGAACAAAGCGCTGACGGTACTGCAAGGACAGCTCACCTCTCCCAATCTCGGCAATCTCAAAAATCTCGAGAACGGTCACAATAAGGCGATGAGCGAATATGTACGCTCGATAGCAGATAATAAGACCTACCTCGATAGCGTCAACATCATCATGCGCGACTTTATCGGCAGCGATATCGAAAAGACCAACTCCGTTCTTTATCTCAACCTAAAGAAGAACAACGTAAAATCGGAAGCAAAGGCGGAATTTGAAAAATTCACGAAAAAATAATACTCTTTTATAAAATTTCACGTATCAACGCTGTTTAAGACTTAACGCGGTAACGAGAGTCAAAACTTGTTACCGCTTTTTATAACGACCTAATTTACGAGGCTTGTTTTCAAAACCCAGTTTTTCAGTACATCGGCTCGAAAATACTCTCGGCATAAAGCGCGCACCTTATTCGATATTTTCGCTTATGAGAACTAAAAACGTTCACAGAACGCTATATTTCGTTGACATAATTTAATAAAAAATGTAGAATTGTTTCATATCTAGAAACAAAAGGCGCGGTAGAGGTAACGCATCAGATATTACCGTAACGTGAAGCTACCGCATAGGTGAAAATATGTCAGAAGCGTTAAAATCGAGTAAAATGGGAACGGACCCGATAGGGAAACTTCTCTTAAAGATGTCTCTTCCCGCAATGCTTTCAATGTTGGTGCAGGCTCTTTATAATATCGTAGACAGCGTATTCGTCAGCAGGATATCGGAGACCGCGCTCGACGCGATAACGCTGGTATTTCCCATGCAGATGCTTGTTTTGGCATTTTCTCTCGGGATAGGCGTGGGAACGAATTCGATAGTATCGAGGAAGCTCGGCGAAGGGAAAAGAGACGAGGCGTCGATGTGCGCTCAGACGGGTCTTTTTCTTGCCCTCGTTATGTCGGGCGTATTCGCCGTCATAGGTTACGGCATATCTTACGCGTATATAAAGCCGTTCACAAAGGATTCTCCCGAGGTATTTCCGCTCGCTATGCAGTATCTTTCCATAGTTACGTGCGTGAGTTTCGGACAGATGATAGAGATCCTCTGCGAAAAGGTTCTGCAAGCTACGGGCAATATGAATATCCCAACCATATCGCAGCTCATAGGCGCTATAACCAATATGATTTTGGACCCTATATTCATATTCGCGCTCAAGATGGGCATCGCGGGAGCGGCGGTCGCGACCGTTCTCGGACAAATAGCCGCAATGTCTTTCGTTCTCATCGTTATAGCTAAAAAAGATCACGGTATACAGATATTCTTCAAGAATTTCAAGTTCAAGAAGGAATACTTCCTGCAGATATTCCGAGTAGGTTTCCCTACTATGGTCATGAACGCCGTAGCTTCTTTCACTACAATATTTATGAACACGATAATGAAGGCTATACACGACAGTCTTACCCCCATTACGGTGCTCGGTTCGTACTTCAAAGTGCAGTCCTTCGTATTCATGCCGGTGTTCGGTCTGACGCAAGGCGCTCTCCCGATAATGGGATATAATTACGGAGCGAATAATAAGAAGCGTTTTGTCAAAACGTTCCAGCTGTCGCTCATAATATCTTTTTCGATAATGGTTATCGGCGTTATCATCTTTCAGACGATGCCGCACCTTTTAATGAAGATATTCGACGCTCAAGGAGAACTTCTCGAAATGGGTACGTTGGCTCTTAGAATAATCAGTCTGTGCTTTATCGGCGCCGCTTTCGGCATCGTCATGACGACAATGTTCCAGTCGCTAGGAAGAGGACTTTATTCGCTTTTGATGTCGCTCATGCGTCAGATATTTCTCCTGCTTCCCGCGGCGTTCCTTTTCGGTAAATTATGGGGAATCAACGCCGTATGGTTCGCGTATCCGTTCGCGGAAACGCTTACCTTCATAGTCTTCCTTCCTATCGCGATCATCACGATAAAGAAGGCGTTCAAATTGTCGACCGACGGAAATACGTTTGCCGCTGTTCAAGATGTTATGAACGAAAATGCGGGAGCGGCGGACAACTCTCCTATGGGAGCTATGAACGCGTTCCCCGTTGAAGCTATGAGTATCAACGAGAATAGCGAGGAGAACTTCGAAGAGTGATATTATAGCAAAATAAAAAAGTATCGAGCAAAAACCGCAACTTGAATTGAAATGCACCTCCTCTAGTTGTCTCCAACTTTTGGGGTGCATTTCATTTTAAGAGATATATTTTTTATTTTGTTTAACAATTTTAATTAATAAGCAAATTTAATATATACTCGTTTATCTTTCTCTTTCGGCGTTCAATCTATCGAGGAGATACTTCTCAAGTAGCTTGAGTTTGTTCTCGTCAAGCGACGAAGTATTTTCAAGCGGATTGTCGATACCGAGCTCTCTGTATTTATAAAATCCCATCGTATGGAATCCCAGCAATTCATACTTTGAAATATCTCTGTTCTTCACTACCTCGACGTATCTGTCTATCGCTTCGAAAGTATCGTTGACGCCCGGTATGATAACGGTTCTTATCCAAACCTCTTTTTTGAGAGCCAAAGCGTAATCCAAAAACTCAAGCGTACGCTCAAGCGAACCTTTAGCATACTCGCGATATTCCTCTTCGCTCGGGAACTTCAGATCGAGTATCACCATATCTGATAATTTCACCGCTTCCTTTACGTCGTCGTTCATATACGCGCCCGACGTATCTATAGCTATATTGATACCCGCATTTTTGAAGAGCGTGAATAGTTCGATGAGAAATTTCGCCTGCAATAGAGGTTCTCCGCCGCTCGCGGTGATGCCTCCGCCCTTCTTGAAGTACGGCTTATAACGCGCTACCTTATCGAATATATCCCGAGCGGTGTACGTACTGCCGCCCTCGAAATTCCAAGTATCGGGATTATGACACACCTTACATCGAAGCGGACAGCCTTGAAAAAAGATAGCGTATCTTATCCCAACGCCGTCCAGCGTCGCAAAACTCTCGAATGAATGAATACGTCCGTATTCCATACCTTACATTTTATCGTGGAAAGTACGTGAAATAACTTCGAGCTGCTGATTCTTATTGAGCTTATTGAAGTTGACCGCATATCCCGATACTCTTATCGTGAGATTGGGATACTTGCCCGGATTATTCATAGCGTCGATGAGCTTATCCCTATTGAGAACGTTGACGTTAAGGTGATGAGCCATCTGCGCAAAATAGCCGTCGAGCATAAGAGTAAGACGCGAAACCTGCTCGTTTTCGGTCTTGCCGAGTACCGACGGAATTATCGAGAAGGTATTGGAAATACCGTCCTGACAGTTACAGTAGTTTAGCTTCGCAACGGAATTAAGACTGCTCAACGCGCCCGAAGCGTCTCTTCCGTGCATAGGATTAGCTCCCGGAGCGAACGGTTCGCCGGCGCGTCTGCCGTCGGGAGTATTTCCCGTCTTCTTACCGTATACGACGTTCGACGTTATCGTAAGGATCGAAAGCGTATGCTTAGCGTTCCTATACGTCGGAGTCTTCTTGAGATCGTTATAGAAATTGTTGGTAACGAACTTCGCTATCTCGTCGACTCTGTCGTCGTCGTTACCGTATTTCGGGAAGTCGCCCTCTATCTTAAAGTCGGTGATGAGTCCTCTTTCATCTTTTATCGGCTTGACTTTCGCATACTTTATCGCGCTCAGCGAATCGGTGAGAACGGAAAGTCCCGATATACCGAATGCCATGAGTCTCTCGACGTCGGTATCGTGGAACGCCATAGTCAATCTTTCGTAAGCGTACTTGTCGTGCATAAAGTGGATAAGGTTGAGCGTATTGACGTAGAGTTTCGCCATCCAAGCGGAATACTTGAGATATCTGTCTATGACCTTATCGAATTCGAGATATTCGCCGTCGTAAACAGGACCTTCGGGAGCTACCTGAATACCGTGAACCTCGTCTTTACCGCCGTTAAGAGCCATGAGAAGCACCTTAGGAAGATTGCATCTTGCTCCGAAGAACTGCATCTGCTTGCCCGTCTTCATTGCAGACACGCAGCAAGCTATCGAATAGTCGTCGCCGAACATAGGACGCATAAGATCGTCGTTCTCGTACTGTATCGAATCGGTATCTATGGAAACCTTAGCGCAGAACTTCTTGTAGTTCTCGGGAAGATTTTCGCTCCAGAGGATAGTAATATTCGGCTCGCAGCTCGGTCCTAAGTTATAGAGAGTATTGAGCACTCTGTACGAAGTCTTCGTGACCATGTGTCTGCCGTCGGAACCCATACCCGTCTCGGACATAGTGACCCAAGTCGGATCGCCTGCAAAGAGGTCGTTATAGTCGCCCGTTCTTAGGTGTCTCACAAGACGGAGCTTGATGATAAAGTCGTCGATTATCTCCTGCGCTTCCGATTCGGTGATCTTTCCCTCCTTCAAATCGCGTTCGAAGTATATATCGAGGAACGTCGATATTCTGCCTATCGAGTTGGCCGCGCCGTTTTGCTCCTTGACGGAACCGAGATACGCAAAGTATACCCACTGTACCGCTTCCTTCGCGCTCTCTGCCGGTCTCGATATATCGTAACCGTAGCCTTCCGCCATCTTCTTGAGCTGCTGCATAAAATCTATCTGTTTCCAAAGCTCTTCGCTGATCCTGACGTTCTCGTCGGTCATCGTCTCTCTGCCCAGTCTTTCCTTATCCTTCTTCTTCTCTTCTATGAGATAGTCCATACCGTAAAGAGCGAGACGTCTGTAATCGCCTATGAGTCGTCCTCTGCCGTAAGCGTCGGGAAGTCCCGTCAAGATACCTGCGTGACGAGCCTTACGCATTTCGTCGCTGTATGCTCTGAAAACGCCGTCGTTGTGAGTAGTTCTGTATTTGAATTCTTCATAAACTATCGGATCGAGCTCGTAACCGTATTCTTTACATGCCTGAGTACACATACGTATGCCGCCGAACGGATTGACCGCGCGCTTTAGCGGAGCGTCGGTCTGAAGTCCTACTATAATATCATTATCTTTATCAACATATCCCGGCGCGTACGAAAGTATCGAAGCTACGTTCCTGGTGTCGATATCCACAACTCCCTTTTCAAGCTCTACTTTCAAAAGGGCGTTGACCTTATCCATTATCTTCTCGGTTCTTTTAGTCGCCTTTTGAAGAAAAGACGCGTCGCCGTCGTACGGCGTATAGTTGGCTACGATAAAATCTCTTACGTTGATACCGTTCTTCCAAGTCTCTCCCGAGAATCCCTGCCATTTTTCCATTTTCCATTCCTCCTGTCTGTATAAAAAACTTTTATTTCCAAAGCCGCCGCCGATAACCTATGGCTTACAGCGACAGCAGACGTTAATACCGTCTAAAGGCATTATTTACTTCTGCCATCAATTTAGACAAAACCGCCTGAACAAACTACGGTAAAGTAATTAGCCCAGACGGTCGACTCTCACGCTTAACACTACTCCACCATAGTCTCCTATGTTATCCGTCAGTCGTAGTGTATCTCTTTTTTAATAAATAATACCATATATCGAAGGCAATGTAAAGTGTTTAGCGGAAGTTTATGGAAAGCGAATAAAAAGTAAAGCGAGACCGCCGTTTTCAGATCTCTCCGCCGCTAATATTTCAAACGAAGAAAATCAAAGACACACTTTGATATCTTACGTCAAATGTCTCGATCTATGTCGTCTTCGCGACCTTCATTATCCTTGTCTTCACTCTTATCCTGCGGATATTTGCATACATATAGATACCTTTTAGCTACCGTATCAAGTCTTGCGACGAATACCGCGACCGAAGCTACTACGACAGAGATCGCGCCCTGAATGAGATTGCCGACGGATTCCGTCAAAGCGGTCTTTATCATTCCGTTATTGAGAATAAGAGACGTTACGAAATATCCCAGCGTCATAACGAGAGCCGCCGCTATCATCCCGCCAATAGTCAAGAGTATCCTCGCGATACCGCTTAGCCTATTCTTGCTCTCGAGATTAAAGGCATAGTATGAAACGAGTCCCGCTACCAACCCTTCGAGTCCCTTGACTATAAGAGTAAACGGCGCAAACGCCGCGTAGCCGCCGACAAAGTCGGCTATCATCGAACCTATTCCGCCGATGAACGCCGCGGGCAACGCCCCAAGAAGAGACGCGCTGATAAAAATGAGCGAATCGCCTATATTGATATTTCCGCCGACGCCGTTAGGTATATTGACGTATACCGTAACGACGCACGTTAGCGCGGTCATAACGGCGGTTATTACGAGTTTGAGCGTTCTTGACTTTATTGCGTTATTCATAAAAATACTCCTCGAACTAATTGGTCAAGGAGTAGAAAAGATAGCTAAAAAAATCTCCGCGTACGCAGAGACCTTAAGATACAAACGAAGCCTTATGCATATAATAACGAAACGGAACACCTCGCATTTTGGAAATCATATACTTCGATCGTTAGTATACGCCGAAAATGCATGTATGCCGCCCGTATCCATCGCTACGCAAAACACAAGCTGCGCCGTATATGGCTCTCTCCCATCCAGACTTTACTGACGGTTGCGGAATCTCACCGCATCGGCTGTTGGGGCTGTTGGACTAATCGGCTTTTCGCCGCATCACCACCGGTCGGGTACACCCTGCCCAAAGTTCCATAACGTTATTTAATTTTACATAATTATAGCACCGCAAGCATACGCTGTCAACAGTTTCGAAAAATTTTTCTTGCAAAACGAATAGCGGCTCCTTATACTTGCGATAACGATAATTGATATTGGCAGATAAAAAGCCGCCTTTGATAAGACGGCTTTTGCAATATATTAACTGCGCCCGCTCACGAGCGGCGTTATGATTTTCAGGAGATCACTCCCGCGACGTCGGCTTCTCTCTCCCAGTGTCTTCCCGCGCCTACGAGATAAACCATTCTATCGACGCACTCTTTACTCGGTATCGAGTTGCACGACACGAGAAGTCCCTTGCTCTCGATATATCCGTTATTACCGCACTTGAGCGCGTCAACTGCCGTAATCCCGCACTTTTCAAGTATCTTTTTACTTCCGCCGACGAGCATAACGGGCTTTAAGTGCTTATATGCGTCGTTCACGAATCCGAGCGCGTATCCGCAGCCGAGCAAAGTCGCGATACCTGCGTTATCGGGAACGAATACCGCGTTATAGAGGACAGAAGAAGTAGTTGCGAACGTCTCCGCCGCGGTGACGCCTACTCCGCTCGACGAAGTTATAGTTCCCTGTCTGTCGGCTACGACTTCTACGTTGGCTCCGACGCCTATAAGCGCGTTGCATACGCTGTCGAAACACTCCTTATTGAATCCGTCGGATATGAGAACGGCTACCTTCCTGCCCTTAGGACAGTTGGGCTGGCACAGCATACTGAGAGCAGGCGAAGACGCTTTGCTGGCGACGGGCTTTAGCTTCGCAGGAGGCGTCGCTCCGCACCTTAAGGCGACGGCGCTGCTGAGTTCGCCGTCTATATGATTGATCAGATCGACGGCTTTCTGTCTCACGTTCACGCTCTTACACTTTCCAAGCTCGAAAGCCAACGCGAGGATGATGTGTTTTTTCTCGACGCTCGACATACTGTTCCAAAACATCGCGGGCTGTGAGAAGAAATCCATGAATCTTTCCGCTCTGTCTCTCGTCACGTAACCGTTCACCGACGCGGGCATATGATTGAACTGACTTTCGCTGTTCGACGCAGGATGCGGTTCGCCGTCGGCTATAGCGTTCCTGTAGTAAGCGCTCACGCCCTCGTCAATCGACATACGGTGCATACCGTCGCGCTGGTTGTTATTGATAGGCGCGATAGGCTTATTGATCGGTATTTCGTGAAAATTCGGTCCGCCGAGTCTCGATATCTGCGTATCGAGATAAGAAAAGAGTCTGCCTTGCAACAGAGGATCGTCGCTAAGATCGATACCTGCGACAAGATTTGCTGGACAGAACGCTACCTGCTCCGTCTCGGCGAAGTAATTCGTAACGTTCCTGTTGAGCGTCATCTTTCCTATTCTCTGAACGGGGATGATTTCCTCCGGCCACAGTTTAGTCGCGTCGAGAATATCAAAATCGAACTTGAACTCGTCCTTCGGGTCGAGAACCTGTATTCCGAGTTCCCACGAAGGATAGTTTCCGTTTTCAATGTTGATGAAAAGGTCTCTTCTATTGAAGTCGGGGTCTTCTCCCGCTATTTTCTGAGCTTCGTCCCATACGAGCGAATGAACGCCTTGAAGCGACTTCCAATGGAATTTCACGAACTTAAATTCGCCTTTGGCGTTCACGAATTTGAAGGTGTGTATACCGAAACCGTCCATCGTACGATAGGATTCGGGTATCGCTCTGTCCGACATGAGCCAAATCATATTGTGAGCCGTCTCGGGATTGTTTCCGATGAAATCCCAGAACGTGTCGTGCGCCGACTGCGCCTGCGGAATCTCATTATTCGGTTCGGGCTTAAGAGCGTGGATGAGATCCGGGAATTTTATCGCGTCCTGTATAAAGAATACGGGCATATTGTTGGCGACAAGGTCGTAATTGCCCTCTTTGGTATAGAATTTCGTTGCGAATCCTCTTACGTCTCTCACCGTATCCGCAGAACCTCTGAAGCCTGCGACGGTCGAAAAGCGTACGAATACCGGAGTCTTCTCCTTGGGGTCGCGTAAAAAGCTAGCCATAGTTATATCCGACATATCCTTGTACACTTCGAAATAGCCGTGCGCACCGAAACCTCTCGCGTGGACTACTCGTTCGGGAATACGCTCGTGGTCAAAATGAGTTATCTTCTCTCTTAAGACAAAATCTTCAAGAAGAACGGGACCTCTCTTGCCTGCCTTGAGGCTCTCTTGATCGTTCCTTATCCCAAGTCCCATATTAGTGGTCAACTTATTATCGTCGTGCTTTACTCTCGCTCTGTCGATCTCAGCCGTTTTAGGGTTGTCGAAGCTCTCGAGAGCAGGCTCGCTTCCCTTAGGCGCAGAACATCTCTTCTTATCCTTCATGTTTTATTACCTCCAAATGTAATTATTTTAATTCTTCGAATAATTAAATCATTGCCAACTTTGAGCAAATAATAACTAAGCGCCTTTATTTATACGTTATAAATCTAAAATGAGGAATTTTTTCAAACTCACAAAGCGAGCTATGAAATCTACGATAAGAATGATAAGACTTCTTAAACGGTCGAAAAATTAAAGCCTTCAATCCTCTGCTTATCTATCCGGCAACCGCAATCGCAATATATAAAAAACGCCCGTCGGCAAAAAATACCGACAGGCGTATTCATAAAATCAATAATGCAACGCATAAACGCTCAATAGTTATCGCAATGTATTTCGAAATAACTCATAGGATGATTGCATACGGGGCAAGTCTCGGGCGCAGCCGCCGATACGACTATATGACCGCAATTTCTGCATTCCCACACCTTGACTTCGCTCTTTTCGAAAACCTGCTTGGTCTCTACGTTCTTAAGTAAAGCGCGATATCTTTCCTCGTGACTCTTTTCTATAGCGCCCACTCCGCGGAACTTCGCCGCGAGCTCGACAAAGCCTTCTTTCTCGGCTGTCTTTGCGAAATCTTCATACATATCCGTCCACTCGTAGCTCTCTCCGTCAGCCGCCGCGGCGAGATTCTCAGCAGTCGAGCCTATTCCCGAAAGCTCTTTGAGCCACATCTTAGCGTGCTCTTTTTCGTTATCAGCCGTCTTTAAGAAAATAGCGGCTATCTGTTCATATCCCTCTTTCTTAGCCGCGGAAGCAAAATAAGTGTATTTGTTTCTCGCCTGCGATTCTCCTGCGAAAGCCGCCTGAAGATTCTTTTCAGTTTCCGTTCCCGAATACTTGTTCATAATAAGTTCTCCTTCTTTTCGTTTGATATAGATATAAAATCGCTTGCCGGATGTTTGCACCAAGGGCAAATAAAATCGTTCGGCAAGGTATTTCCTTCATAGACGTATCCGCATACCGTACACACGAATCCGCTCGCCTTAGGCTTGTCCGACGGCTTGATGTTTTTGCGGTAATAGCCGTAGGTTACCGATTCTGTATTCGAAACGACCCTCGCATCCTCTACGTCCGCTAAAAAAAGAGTGTGGGTTCCGAGATCTACCTTCGATACCGTCTTTGCGGATATATATGCGTTACATCCCTCTTCGATATAAATTATACCGTTATCCGCTCTTTTAAGCGCCATACCCTTAGCTTTATCGACGTTCGCCCCGCTCCGGAATCCCCAGTGTTTGTACGTCTCGAATTTCGAATCCACGCCAAGCACTGAAACGTTGAATTTACCCGTACGTTCCACCATGCCGTGAGTATAATTTCTCTTATCTATCGCCGCTACTATCCTGTTCGGCTCTATAGTGACCTGCATGACCGTATTGACTATACAGCCGTTATCTTTTTCTCCCTCTCTCGCCGTCAATACGAAAAGTCCGTACGAAAGCGAATACATTGCGTTAATATCCATATGCACCTCAACTATCATTAGTACTTACAATTATAGGTATTATCCGCGCGTTTTATAAGAGCGTTCAGAGTTTATTTTCACGTTTCTATCGACTGTCGCCTTTTTAGCGGCTTACGATCGTATACGAATATATTCGCGTAACGCAAGACGAGATCTTTTGAATTTTATCCGCAAATCTTCAAAAAAGCATTTTTCAAAGCTATGTATCCCTCTTCGGCGTCGTCGATATCCTTGACCGCGCTCTCCATAGGGCACGCGCCGTCGCCGCGTCTATTGACAATGCGATCGGTAATATGCGAATAACTATACTTGATACCGTATCTCTCAAGAGTCTCTTTGCCGCCTACGGAAAGTGTCCTCGCGTAGACTTCCTTTATTCCCGCCTTGACGAAGAGCATAGCGGCTGCCTTGCCGACTATGATATCCGCAACGGCAAATCCATTAAGATCCTCTCCGACGGCGATATATTCCATCATCGCCGATATCCCTCTCTTGTCGCTTATGAGTCTTTCTCCGTTCCTCGCAAGCGAAAGAGTGTGACCTTCAAGTCCCGCTATAGCGACTTCGATATCACTCGCCGCCATATTTCTTTTCCCTATCTAATGCGAATTTAGTTACTATAAGAACTATCGGAGCTACGACCGTCTGAGCAATAACGCCAATAAGTCCGCTCTTTATCTGCGATAATATCATAGAAGGAGTAAATATCTCCGATCCCGATATAAAGCTAAGCGACAGCAGAACCGCTCTCGAACATACGAACGCGATAATAACTGCGGGGAAGAACGCTAAAACGTTCTTCTCGGCTCTTTTCGAAAACGCGCTCATAACTAACGCCAGCGCCGCTAACTCAATAAGCATGAACGGCAGTCTTGCCGCGCCCGGCATAGCGTTTCCAAAGAGCGAAGTGATACAAAAACTAACTATAGGCGACGCTATCGCGACCGTAACTCCCCATTTCATACCTAAAAGAGCCGCTCCGAGTATTACGGGAAGATACATAGGAAGCCACTTGACGCCGCCTTCGCTTCCGCCTACAGCGTGAACTAGCATGGGAAGCGCTACCGCAAGAGCAGTGAGAGCTACCGACACGAAACTCTTGATTGTAATTTTTGCCTTTGACGAATATCCTTTTCTGCTAAGCGCATTTTCTATCATTTTTCAAACTCCTTCGCAACCTTTTTAAGATATGACCTCACGGACAGATGCTGCGGACATGCTTTCTCGCATTTTCCGCACCCTATACAGTCCGACGCCTTTCCGCTGCCGACAGTACATATTTCGTTATAATAATAGTCGGCGTTCCAATCGTTATGGATATGTTTTGAATTCATGCAGGCGAAAAGATCGGGTATAACTATATTTTTCGGACAGCCGTCGACGCAATATCTGCACGCCGTACAGGCTATGAGATTCATTGACTTAAAGACTTTCGTTACCTCTTCTACCGCCTTCATCTCCGCGTCGTTAAGCGGCTTGAAATCCTTCATATAAGATATATTATCGCTCATCTGCTCCATATTGCTCATTCCCGATAGAACCATGAACACGCCGTCGAAACCCGCGGCGAAACGGATTGCGTAACTGGCGTTGCTTCCGCCGTTAAGACTTTCGAATATTCCCTTTGCATTTTTCGGGAGATTGACGAGATTTCCGCCCTTGACAGGTTCCATGACGATAACGGGCTTATCGTATTTTCGGCATACTTCGTAACATTTCCTCGACTGAACCGCAGGATCGTCAAAATCAACGTAATTGAGCTGAAGCTGAACGACCTCTATCTCGGGATGCTCGTTCAGTATCATTTCGAGCATTTCCGCGGAATCGTGGAAAGATATTCCGAAATGCTTTATCCTGCCCTCTTTTTTGAATTCGTACGCCTGCTCGTACGCGCGGCACTCCTTAAAGTGCCCGTAATTCTCTCTCGTCTGAGCGTGCATCAGATAAAAATCAAAATAGTCGACGCCGCATTTTTTAAGTTGATTCTCAAAGAAAGGACGTACGTCCGCGGCAGTCTTGAGATAGCCGCCCGTAAGTTTGTCCGTCAATATGTAACTCTCTCTCGGATAACGCTTTACAAGACACTCCCTGACGGCATCTTCGCTCTGTTCTTCGATATAGCCGCGCGCCGTATCGAAATAGTTGAATCCCTCTCGCATAAAAAAATCGACCATCTTTTGGGTTTCATCGTGATCCACCTTTTTCCGTTTCATCGGCAAACGCATACAGCCGAATCCCAATTTCTTCTTCACGTTATCAAAGACCATTGAATTCTCTCCTTGCTGAATTTTAATAAAAATACGGTTTCAAAGCCGTAAATACCAACTATTTGACAACCTAGCCAACGCCGCCCCGCGGCATTTACCATTTGAGCCGCTATTTTCAAGATCACAGCGCTATGCAACGTATTAAAAATGCGTCAACGCTATCAAACCGCTAATTATATTATTATTATATCAATTAATTATGTTATTTTCAAGACAATTTTGCAATGAGCGTCTTTAATTTCGCAAAATTTTATAAAACGAAGGGACGCCGTTATTCGGCGTCCCTTCATCTCTTAAATTTTATAGTTTATACTATTCGGCTTCGCTATCATCCCTCGGGTCGATCTCCGTGGCTTCGTAGCTCGACGCAACGCGTCTTTTTGAAGCTATCCTTTCGACGATGCGCCTCAGCAAAACGGCAAAGAACATACCCGTTATCATATACTCGAAAGTATACCCTACGCCGAGCATTATATTGCCTCCGGAAACGACGAAACGTTTTAGCAATTCTCCCGTTATAACGCCTAGAGCCGCAACGACCACGGCAGACTTTGGCGTCATACCGAAAACGAACGCGAATACGGCTACTATAATAGGATATATCAGATACTCCCATTCGAATGCCGCCGAACTCACCCTATAATAGGTAATTATGCCGAGAGCCAAGGCGCAAACACCGAAGAACTCTACCGCTTTCATCCTCGCGTCTCCGACGAAGAGCCATAGCGCTAACGCTATGAGCGCTGTAAATATACCTGCATATCCTATAGTTATGTCAGACAGTTCACTCTCGGGTATCGCTCTTAACACCGCTGTTATAAGAATAAGTATCAACGCGACGAGTTTAGGCATACGAAGAGATTTCAAAACGTATCTCGAGAAGCCCAAAACAGTTACGATAGACATAATAAGAAGTATTCCAAGTCCTATATACATAAAAAAACCTCGCTTGACTCTAGTATGCGGAGTCGGCGAGGTAATATTCATATTCGATCACCAGTCTTCTTTGTGCGATAACTTTATATCCGTATAGAACTCTTTATATTTCCGCTTGAACGCTTCGGGATCGCCGAGGTCTTCTTCGAAGAGTTCTTCGAGTTCGAAATCTTCGATATATATCCCGTCCTCGTCCATCTTCTGCGAGAACTTCATAAGTTCATAGTTGTCCATCGTCTTTCCCCTCTCCTTCGTCGCTATCCCTGACTTTCTTCGCCCTCTCTACGAACTTATACGCTCCTGTAGCGGATAATATGATCCCTACGAAAAGCCAAAGGCTTGTCTTGACAATATCGCTCGTTCCGCTCTTGAGCGTAAATACTATGAGCAATACGCACATCAAAGAGAACAAGAATATATATGCTCCTATTATTATCTTTTTCTTTAACATTTTCACACTCTCGCTTGAAAGTCTTTTCTATATTCTATCACAACGCATTGTCTATTACAACAGTTTACGACCATTTTTCGACGCTTTCGGCGCAGACGTTTAACTATATCGACGACGAAAATTTTACTATGTCTATTCGATATCGATCCCGCTTCTATGAACATAGGCGTTCTCCGCCGAACTTATTCGCTATTACAGATAGCTATTATCGCCAAATACTATCACACCTTTTGATATTGTCGTCATTGAACCAAAGTATTATTCGAATATATAACCGTTTTTTCTCGTTTCCGATTATTATAAAAAGCGTTCACGCAACTAAGCGTGAACGCTTTTATCAATAGCTAAGCGATAATCTTACTTTATTATCGATATTATTTATCTTCGCTTTTGGCTATATCTCCGTCTGAGCAGTGTACAACGTAATTACCTGTTTCATTATTCCACATGTCATCTTTTTCGACAGCTTTCCATTGTTCTTTCGTGCCGTTAAACGTTATGCTTACAAGCGAACGGCAACTTTTTAGCGCATAAAAGCCAATACTTGTCACGCTGTCGGGTATTGTTATACTTTTGAGTGAACTGCAATCGCTGAACGTTTCCATGCCGATACTCGTTACGCCGTCGGGTATTGTTATACTTGTGAGTGAACTGCAACCGCTGAACGCATAACCGTCGATACTTGTTACGCTGTCAGGTATTATTATACTTGTAAGTGAACTGCAACCGCTGAACGTTTCCATGCCGATACTCGTTACGCCGTCGGGTATTGTTATAGTTGTGAGTGAACTGCACCCTCTGAACGCATAACCGTCGATACTTGTTACGCTGTCAGGTATTATTATACTTGTAAGTGAACTGCAACCGCTGAACGCAGCCCTGCCGATACTTGTTACGCTGTCGGGTATTGTGATACTTGTGAGTGAACTGCAATCGCTAAACGCACTATCGCCGATACTTGTTACGCCGTCGGGTATTGTGATACTTGTAAGTGAACTGCAACCGCTGAACGCAGCCCTGCCGATACTCGTTACGCTGTCGGGTATTGTTATATTTGTAAGCGAACTGCATCTCCAGAACGCATCTTCGCCAATACTAATTATACCATTCGGCATTATTACGTTCTCAAGCAAACGACATTGGCTGAACGCATATGCCGCAATAGTTTTCGTATTTTCATTTATAGCGCAGGACGTAATGGACTGATCTTTTGCTTTGATCAATGCTATATAGGAATTTGTACTGTTTCCTAGATATAGCCCGTTATTATACTCATTATACTGTAATCCATTGCAATCATAGAACGCATACTCGCCAATACTTGTTACGCTGTCGGGTAGCGTTATACTTGTCAGTGAACTGCAATTTCTAAACGCACCATCGCCGATACTTGTTACGTTGTCGGGTAGCGTTATACTTGCGAGTGAACTGCAATTATAAAACGCATAACCGCCGATGCTTGTTACGCTGTCGGGTAGCGTTATGCTTGTCAGTGAACTGCAATAGCTAAACGCATAAGTACCAATATTAGTTACATTGTTTAGAAGAGTAATACTTTCAAGCGAACTACAATTTTTGAATGCGTTATCTCCTATCATACCGCCTGTTATCACTACCGTCTTTAACGACGATGGTATCCCCGATTTACCGAACATATAACTTAAATAAGCATTATCCGCATCATTTTTATCCGCTCCCAAGAACGGGAAAGTCATACTTGTTAAATCACTGCAATACTGAAATGCTTTGCTCGCAATAACTTTTATATTTTCATGCAGAGTACAGGACTCTATATCTGTATGTTTTGCTTGGATCAACGCAACATACGGATTGTCGCTGTTACCAAGATAATATGCATTTTCATATTCGTTATACTGTAATTTATTGTAACCAGAGAACGCGTTATCGCCGATACTCCTAATGCTATCAGGTATAATAACGCTTGTAAGTAAGTTGCAATAGTAAAACGCTCTCTCGCCTATAGTAATTACACCATCAGGTATTATTATACTTGTAAGTGAACGACAATCGCTAAACGCACTATCGCCGATACTCGTTACACTGTCGGGCAGAGTTACGCTTGTAATTGATCTGCGATTTTCGAATGCAGAACTATCGATACTTGTAATGCCGTCGGGAATAGTTATCGCACCGCTCAGCGCATTGGGAATATAAACGAACTGAGTCTTTTCCTTATTGTACAGTATACCGTCTTGACTTGCATAGACGGAATTATTTTCATTAATTGTCACGATCGCGAGCTTGCTACAACCGTAGAACGCATTATCCCCTATATTCGTTACACTGTCGGGCAAAATAATACTTTTGATCAAATTGCAATTTCGGAACGCATCATTACCGATATTTTTACCGCCCGTTACGACTACGGTCTTTAACGAAGACGGTACGTATTTGTAATGCTCAGAATAACTGCTTGCGCCGAATATGTATCCGAAATGTATATTTTCCGTATCGTTTTCCGATGCGCCGACAAACGGGATCGTAAGATCTATCAAACTATTGAAATCTTTGAGCAGTCCGAACGCAACGTTCTGTACACGGCTATCGATGACCAACGAGGTTACCGACTTATTGGCAATGTAAATTATCGAAGTATGATCTTTACTGTAAAGTACTCCGTCGTCGATCGCAAACGATTGATTGTCCGGCGAAATGGATATCGAGGTTACATTTTCAAACACTTCGTCGGCGATATAATCGATATATTGACCGATTTTCAATTCAGTACAGTTTCCTATATCCGCAATACCAGTAACTCTATATGTTTTACTGTTAAAATAAACGGTATCCGGAATATTACCGTCAAAACTCGCAAGCGCCGAAGTTACGATAAGTTCGTCTTCCGCCTCGCCCAACGAAAAGACTAATCCGTCTTGTATAGTTAGCGCGTTTTCCGGCACTTTAACGCCGTATTCCACCTCAACTCTCGAATTTGCGTCGTAGTTCCAATATAACGGAAAACTGTTTGTCTGCCACTCTGCGAACGCGCAGTGAACGACAACGTTGCTATTCACGCCCTTAAAAGAGTTCTTCCTCATATCCGTGATAGTTGACGGAAGGAAAATATCGAACAATCGCCAGCAATCTACAAACGTTGCCACCAAAGTTTCCGCGCCTTCTTCGACGATAAGCGCGCCTATTTGCGAGTAATCGAACGAAGCGGCGACAACTTTTTTACCGATTATTATATTGGGAAGCGTTATCATGCCTGTGATCTGCTGATCGCAAGAAATATTCCAACCGTTCTCGTACTCATTTAGATAGAATGTTTTGGATAATTCCGCATATTCCGCGCAATCTTTCCTTACAGTCGATTCGTCGTAAAAATACATATTAACATTAGAAGAGTTGGCGTTAAGTATCAAATCTCTCTTCTCAATAACGTTATACCTCGCATCTCTGCCGAGACTTCCCGAATCTACTCCCTCATAGAGCTCGTCTGCGGCATAAATATCGCGCTCGGTTATGCTACGCGCTTTGCCGATAGGCGTATGCGTATATGTACGTATTCCGTTCTCCTCTATAAACGTAGTAATGTAACGCGTTACGGATAACTTATATAATCCGTAAATGCACAGATCGTAATCCTTGACCTCCCCGTCTCTTTTAACTCGCGCATATACGAGTTTTTCTCCGTGAGAAACTGTAAAATATCCCATGTCGATCTCTAATTGGTTATATTTATCGGAATCTTTTTCTTCTTCTCTGCCTTCCCGGGTTTTATACAGCTCTACGCTCCCTTTGCCAACGGCTTTTACGTAATTCGTAATTTTGAACGAAGTCGTTTTATTATCTTTGAGCGGAAGTTCATAGAGATAATACTCGCCTTTGCTTCCCATTACTTTTTCGGAATAGAATCCGTCGAGTTTTATAAATTCGTCCGAATATTTCAAACGCGTAAGCGAATACTGACCGTTGCTTTTTACGATGAGGAACGAGTCGTGTACGTCCGTCATCGGGATCTCAGCCTCTATTGTTTCGCCTTCTATCTCTTCCCTAACTATTTCATACGCATTGATTTCGATAGAAGTTTTACCCACAGGGAAACCAACTTGTCTCAACGTAGATAGATCAACGGAAGTTTTACTTTTATCTATAGTAAACGTCTGTTTATCATTTTCACCGGAAAATACAACTTTCAATTCATATTTGCTTGCGCCTTTTATCTTATTCCAAGACAAAATACCTGCATCGGAAACTACGATGTTATTAAAGAGCTCATCGCCGCCGACGTCAGGTTCGATATATCCGCATACGCATTTTCCGTTTGTGTAGCTATGTATAGCATAACCGATAGTTTCTATACAGTCGTCTACCAAACATTTATGCCAATGGTTCGTTTCATTGTACGACCAAGATTCCGCCCACTGATGAGTATGCGATTCAATCGGACGGTCTTGCTTTTTGTATCCGCACACCGAACACCTACCGTCTTCGCCTAAAGTATCATGAGCGGACTTATGTTCTATTTTTTCTGAACAATCAGGGATCTGACACTCCTGCCAATGATCGGTTTCGTCGTATTGTATCTGATAACGATGTTCATGCGTTAAATCGCACGCAACCATGCCAAACACGCAAACCGTTACGCAGACGAGCGACAAGAGAATTATCAAACATTTCTTTTTCATAACGTCTCCTTTTTTCTAGGGAATTTGTAGTAAAGGTGTACTTTTACTCAAATCAAATACTTGCTTTAATAATCACGCCTATGCTATACTTATAAGAGTAAATTCTATAATTTTTTATTGATTTTCGGCATTGTAGTAAAAGTACACCTTTACTACAATTTTTGTTTTCGAGGCGTAACACTATTATTTAATGCCGATTTTTTGCTATTCTAGAGTTGATTTACTTATTTTCAAAGGAGCAATTTTTATGACTACATACGCATACGGCAGAGTTTCGGCAAAAGACCAGAATCTACAACGTCAATTAGCCGCATTTTACGAGTTTGGGATTGACCAGCAATTCATATATACGGATAAAAAGAGCGGTAAAGATTTTGAGCGAAAAGAATACAAACGGCTTTTGAAAAGGTTACGCACAGGCGACCTGCTCGTGATAAAATCCATCGACCGCTTAGGACGCAATTACGACCAAATCATAGAGGAATGGAACAGAATCACGAACGCGATGGGCGCAGATATTCTCGTATTGGATATGCCTCTTCTAGATACGCGAACGAAAACGGAAACACTCGTTGGAAAATTCATATCGGACATCGTTCTCCAAGTGCTGTCGTTCGTCGCCGAGAACGAGCGGGAAAATATAAAACAACGACAAGCGGAGGGCATAAAAATAGCGAGGCAAAAGGGCGTTCGTTTCGGACGCCCTTCGTTCATTTATTCAGATGAATTTTTATCCGTCGCCTACGACTATAAGGAAAAACGCATATCTTCAAAAACGGCTATGCGTTTACTCGGTCTAAAACAAGATAATTTCTATTTTCATATCCACAAGTTAAAGCAGTTGAATATGCTTTGACTATTTTTATATCTCGACAGGCATCAGCCTCGAATAGTCGTCAGCGGAGCAAAACTTCATATAGCGTAAATCTCGGCAATGAAAAAAATCACACCTGACTATATAGAACGCAGGAACGCAAATAAAATATAGATTTTACATCTATACGCGTCCTAGAAGAATTCCCTACTGTCTTTTCGATAAAAAATAGGCGTATGCAATCATGTTTCGCATACGCCCCAAAGGTTATATTAAATTGTAACGCTTAACTTTAAGTTCTCGATATGTTCCTCTTCGTCCGCATTCAAACCGTCCGTGGGACACGCTGCTCTCAAAGTACGCCAGCTAACACTTCACGGTACGATTCAGAACATATTCTCCTCTTGAACCATCGGCAGTTACCTCCTGTTCATTCGTCAAATTGTTCGGCTCTCGCCTCTTGCCATTTCTTGTTGCCACTCACGTTTTTCGTATTTTGTAGATTTCTTTTTTCTACACTTTCATTATATCGTATTTTCGCAAGATGTCAATACTTTTATGAAAATCTTATGATTCTTAAAGTTTCATAAAATATGTATTCTTTGCGTTGCAAAATTTCTGAAAATATGGTATAATATTTAATTAATTATACGTTCGATATTGACTTTACTCAGTAGCAACGAATATGTATTGATTTATAAAGTCATAGTTATGATATTTATTGATATTATATATTATTTTATATAAAACGATATAAAACAGCGGATAGCCTATAGTAAACGGCTATCCGCATTTTTATAATTGTCATATACTTCAAACATATTCGACAAATCTCTAATTGAACGTATATCGGGCTACTCCTTTCTCTTCATCGTATTTAACGGTAAAAGAAGAACGATCTTCATTTCCGTTAGTTTCTATTGTTATCGTCGCGTCTTTAGTACTAACGGTATAATATCCGCCTATACCGTAAAAGTCCGCTATATCCTGAATTTTTACTCCGCTATCGAGTTCAATTTCATTCGAAACTTCGCTTTCTAAAGCAATACTGCGATTTATAAGATGCCACGGAATAAGCGCGCCTTTTGTTTTGCCTTCGCCGATATTCATCATTTTGTGACAGTTCGTAAGAAAGTATCTAATATTTTTATCGTAATACTTTCCTCTGTCGATAAGAACCGCGAACCCCTTGACCTCGTTATCCTTTATCGCCTTGATAAGCGCCCTGTCTCCGTACAGTTCGACTTCATAGGACGTTCCCTTATACGTATGAGTTCTTACCTTTTCAGCAAGTTGCTCTATCGAAAGATCGGAACCGAACGCGTTATGCGTCGGAGTATAGACTCCGTTTCTCATCTTGACGGGGATCTCTATTTCGCAATCTCCGTAATAACTCTCGACAAGAATACTCTTTCGATCATGCCGCCCTACCGTAAAGCAAGACAATGCTATAACGATTACAACAATAGCAATCAATGCTAAAACCGCAATGATCGCGGCTGTCTTTTTTTGCGTCTTCGACATACCTTCCTCCTTATCTTTTATTGAAATGAATAACGACAGTCTGCCCAAAATCCGATTTTGTTTTCAAATATGCTCAGTACTTATATTTCTATTATAGGATATAAGTGATATTTTGTCAATACCCCATACAGCGATTTCATATTCATCGTTTCAAAAATAGAGTCGGCTCGCTAAAATCGCAAGCCGACCTCAATATTTATAAAACATTTTATTTTAACTAAATGAAACATAAATCATATTTATTATCTCTTATGGTAATATGGTTATTCTTCGAATATCTCGATATTTTTAATGACGATAGGAGTCTTCGGAACGTCCTGATAATAGCCTTTGGACGTTGTCGGCACTTCGGAAATAGACTTTGCTACCGCGATACTGTCGCTATCGACGCAACGTCCGAAAGCCGCGTATTCGCCGTCGAGGTGCGGGGTGTCCGCAACGCATATGAAGAACTGCGACGTAGCGCTGTCTTTTACCATAGTACGCGCCATAGAAAGAGTGCCGACGGTATGCTTTTCATCGTTATTGACGCCGTTAGAACTGAACTCGCCTTTGATCGGTTTCGCTCCGCCCTTCTGCCCGAGGTTTTCATTCATTCCGCCGCCTTGTATCATAAAGTTTCTTATGACGCGATGAAAGATAAGACCGTTATAGAATCCGTCTTTTGCGAGTTTTACAAAATTATCGACGCTTATCGGAGCCTTGTCTCTGAAAAGTTTTGCTCTCATGCTCCTTCCGTCGGAAAGATCTATCCTTGCGAAAAGCTCGGGAATAATATAATCCACGGAGTGAGAACTCTCCGTAACGCTCTTAACGTAAGACTTCACAACGTCGACGTGATAAGGATGCGACTGATACGCTTCCATATCGGCTCTGTTTTTGAATGTCGTTATAAGAACGACGTCAAAGCTCCTTTCACTGCCGAGAAAGTCCGCTCCGGCAGTCACGTCCACAAGAGTATCTATCTTGCCCTTCATACTCGAAAACTTATCGCAAAGCGCCTTCTTATTATCCTCGCTTCTATCTTTTAAGCGATACATAACTATATGTTTGATCATTTTACTTTACCTCCGTTATTTCGTTGATTTCTTCTATTTCTTCTCCGTCTATAGCTTGAAGGTTATCCTCGTTGCCGCTCTCGGCGGCGCCGACCGCTTCCTGCTCGAGAATTATCTTCTTTTCCAAATAATTGTTCTCCGCAAGCTCCATAACGCTCTCGACGAACGCGTCGATATTACTGCCGATATATCTTTCGGGGATCGCGTTACACTTCGAACCGTTTATCATGATGTCCGAGATGGAATTGACGAGTTTTTCTTTTCCCGCGCCGTCGTAGGCGTATCCTCTCATGATGAGATATGCCGCGTTCGCTCTCTCTACGTGCCCCGCGCCCTTTATCAAAACGAGCGGCTTTGAATAAATGAAACTTTCGGCGCAAACGCACGTCGTAGGCGTCGCGACGACTATATCGGCTATCGAATATATCTTCGCCATATCGTCAACGCTCCTGACGAGGAACACCTTATCCTTCATGTTACCGGATATGTGCATAGCTACGTTCTCTATCGTTCGGCTGCCTCCCGTCAATACGACGATATTATAATTGTTGGCATATTCTATGAGCGTGTTCATAACGTTCTTGATAACGCCTGCTCCATACCTGCCGCCGATGAGAACTATACACGGCTTATCGTTCATAACGCACATTTCACGTCTTATCTCTTCCCTTTCGTATACCGTAACGCTGCCGTCGGAAATGAAAGAAGCGACGACTATCTTATCGTCGGCGACTCCGAGACTGACGAGTTCTTTCTTAACGTCGTCGTTCTGAACGAAGTATCCCGTCAGACGGCGATTGAAAAAGCGTTTATCGAGACAGAAATCCGTAAGACACGCGTATATTTTCGTCGTATACATTCTTAGCTGTTCTCTCGCCTTGACCGCTGCGTTGACGGTAGACGGCGTAAAAGCAAGTATCACGTCGGGATCGAAACGCCTTAGTATGTTCTTTATTTTTTGGAATCTTACCGTAATATCGCGCGTAAAGTTGTCGATACCGTTAAGTTCGGTTTTATCGGGCTTTATGTTCTTAAGAGGCTTGAGACGCGCCTTTTTGTTGTCTTTGGCTCTGCCGTTAAAGAGATCGTACATCCACATGGCGTTACGCATGCTGAACTTATACATCGCTCTCGACATAGCGCCGCTCGCAAAATTCGCGTACTCGTCGTCGCCTATGCATATTACGTGGCAGTCCTTTCCGTACTCCTTCATTTTGTCGGCTATCATGAGAGCGTACGTATCGTACAATCCTCTGGTGTAGAATATGATGACCGTCTTTCTGTCCTTCATAGCGTTTACCTCAATTACTCTTTTTTCTCAATATATCTCTCTTTTGAAGAGCATATTCGCAAGGAATAAGTATTTCCTGCTGAACGAGTTTTGCGTCCTCTATAATGTTTCCGCTCGTATCGTACATCTTATCGACGGTAATACTGCGATTAAGATAATTATCGTCCGCCGATAATATCTCGAGCGAATCGCCTTTTTTGAATCTGTTGCGCTGCTCGACTATGAGCATTCCATTATCCCCGTCGTATCCTTTTACTTCCGCGATAAAGTCATAGTCGCACTCGGGCTTCGACGTCTCGAGACATACGCTGTCATATTCGCCGTAATAAAAACCCGTAGTATACTTTCTGTGGCTGTTCTTATAGAGTTCGTCGACGTATCTTTGCTCGGGAATATAGTTTCTGTCTTCGAGCGTCTTGTCGATGACTTTTCTGTACGCGTTGACTACGCCGCCAACGTAATACTGCGATTTCATGCGTCCTTCTATCTTGAACGAATATACGCCTGCGTCTATCAGATCGCCTATATGCTCTATCATATTAAGATCTTTGGAGTTGAGTATATACGTTCCTCTTTCCTCTTCGCCTATAGTGAGCGGCTCGCCTTTCCTGTTCTTTTCGAATATCGAATATTCCCATCTGCACGCTTGAACGCATTCGCCCCTATTGCCGCTCCTTCCCGTAAGGAAGTTGGACAAAAGACATCTTCCGCTGTAAGATATGCACATAGCGCCGTGCACGAAGGCCTCGAGCTCTACGTCGTCGGGAAGATGATCGCGTATCTCTCTTATATCGCGAAGAGTACTTTCCCTTGCTAAAACGATACGTTTGACGCCCTCGTCCGCCCAAAACTTCGCCGCGTACTTGTTCATGATATTCGCCTGCGTAGAAAGATGTATTTCAAGACCGGCAGCGACGCTCTTTGCAACGGAAAGAACTCCCGCGTCGGATATTATAACTGCGTCGACGCCTATTCTTTGAAGGAATACGAAATAATCTTTAAGCTCGTCAAAATCACTGTTATTTGCGAAAATATTTACCGTAATATATATCTTTTTACCTTTCGAATGAACGTAGTTCACCGCGGAGATCAATTCTTCGTCTCCGAAGTTCTTAGCGTTGGCTCTCAGCGAAAACTTATTGCCCGCAAGATATACAGCGTCGGCTCCGAAATGCAATGCGGTCTTCAGCTTATTATAATCGCCTGACGGCGCAAGTAATTCTATCATTTTTTCTTCCTCGTAACGGTTATTCCGTCTCCTTTGTCGATAAGCGCCGTCTCGTATCCGTCCTGACGGCTGAGTATCGAAAGGTACTCTCTCAGGTTGTTCACAATGCTTCTATGCTTTCTCTTCGGGATCCCTTCCGCCATTACTTTACCCTTAAACAGCACGTTATCGGCGAATATCACGCCATCTTCGCTAAGCATACTCTCAAGGAGAAGGATATCTTCCTTATAGCGGCTCTTACCTCCGTCCATAAATATGAGATCGTATCGGTTATCTCTAAGCGTCGGCAGAATATCCCTGCTGTCGCCCGCGTATATATTCGTTCTCTCTAAAAGCCCCGCTTTCTCGAAATTTATACGCGCTTCCTCTATTCTTTCCGCGTTCCTCTCGACGGTGTCGAGAACGGCTTTACCGTCGGAATTCAAAAGAAGCAGTATGCCGCTATAACCTATCGCCGTTCCTATCTCGAGTATACGTTTGGGCTTCAGTTCCCTAGCGTAGCCTATCAGTATCTCGGCGCTCTCTCCGAGAAGTATAGGGATATGCCTGTCTCTCGCGGATTTTTCGATCTCTCTTAAAAATTCATCTATTTCCGCCGTCGTCATATACTCAGATCTCCATTATTATCGGCAATATCATAGGACGCTGTTTGAGACTTAAAGATATGAACTTATTGAGCTGTTTTCTAACGCTCGCCTTGAACGTAGCCCTGTCTTCCGCGCCCTTATAGTCGAATCTCTCGAAGGCTTTTGCTATTATATCTCTCATCTCTTCGAGATTGTCGTCGTTGAACTGTATACCTCTCGCTATTATCTCGGGCTTTCCGACCAGTCCCTCGTTCTCAAGCGATATGCTTATGAGTACTGTAACGAATCCGTCCTTTGAAAGCTGACGCCTGTCTCTTAATACCATACTGTCGACGTCGCCGACCGTTAGCCCGTCTACGTAGACGTTGCCCGCGGTAACGCTGCTCAATTTCTCGAGCTTCTTTTTCTTCACCTCGACAACGCTTCCTATATCGGTGATGAGCGTATTCGATTTACCTACTCCGAGCGTCATAGCAAGCTCCGAGTGCTGTTTCAGATGTCTGTATTCGCCGTGAACGGGTATAAAAAACTTAGGTTTTATGAGCGAGAGCATAAGTTTCAACTCTTCTTTGCAGGCGTGACCCGAAACGTGCAACTCTTCGAGCGATCCGTAAAGCACCTTTGCGCCCTGCCTGTAAAGATTGTTAATAACGTTGTATACCGACCTTTCGTTTCCGGGGATAGGAGACGAAGAAAATACTACCGTATCTTTATCCGTGATGTGTATCTTATCGTCGCCCGACGCCATCCTCGTGAGCGCGCTCATAGGCTCGCCTTGCGAACCTGTGCATATAACGCATATCTTCTCGGGCGCGTGTTTCGATATCTCGTCAGTCTCTATTATATCTTTGGGATTATAATCGAGTTCGCCTATCTCTTTCGCCATTTCGGATATGTTTATCATGCTACGTCCCGAAAATACTATTTTACGCTTATTCCTCGTCGCCACGTTGATTATCTGCTGAAGTCTGTGCACATTAGATGCAAATGTCGAAATTATTATACGTCTGTCTCTGTGACTTTGGAATATCTTCTCGAGCGTCGCTCCGACGGCTCTCTCGGACATCGTATATCCTTCTCTTTCGACGTTGGTGGACTCGCCGAGCATCAGGAGAACTCCTTCGTCTCCTATCCTTGCAAGCGTTGCAAAATTGACGGCGTCGCCGTCGATAGGAGTATAGTCTATCTTAAAGTCGCCCGTATGGAATATTACTCCGACGGGAGTCTTTATCGAAAATGCCAACGCGCCCGATATCGAATGGCTCATCTTAACGAATTCGACGTCAAAACAACTGATCTTCTCCCTGTCTCCGCCTTTCACAACGACGGTCTTCGGTTGCGGAAGATGAGCTTCCTTTACCTTGTGTTCCATGAGCTTTAACGTAAGAAGAGTTCCGTAAACCTTTACGTTCGGGAATTCCTTTAACAAAAACGGCATAGCGCCGATATGATCTTCATGCCCGTGAGTGAGCAGTATCGCTCTGACCTTGTCTTTATTCTCGATAAGATAACTGAAATCGGGAATAAGAAGATCTATACCTGGAGTTTCGTCTGTCGGAAACGAAGAACCGCAATCTACTATAACGATATTACCGCCGTATTCGATCGCCGTCATATTCTTTCCTATCTCGCCGACTCCTCCCAAAAATATTACTTTTAACTGTTTAGCCATATAGCCTCCAAATATATTGAACGGGAATAGCATTCCCCTGATCTTTCATCGCATTATATAAAGAACGGCGCAACGCTTAAAGTAGACGTTTATCAAAATCATAACGCGCTAAGCTCGGAAATTTCAAAACGCTCGATAAAAAGTCCGCGTTATCGCTAAGACCGTTTATCCGCCGCCTTCTCTTAACTTTAATTATATACATTAATTATATAGTATAATATTAAAAAATACAAGGAAAAACCCGACAAATTAACGCGGCGAACGGTCATTATGAAAAATATGCCTGTTTTTTTGCCTCGAATTACGTCGTAATTTATCGAAACTCTTCTTTAACGTTCGCGAACGAGCGTATGTTCAAAAAACGGAATATTCGTATAAACGATAAAATCTTGTCTCAAAAATCATTAACGCTCCTCCTATTATCATTATCTTAACGAATATGTATCGATAAAATATCCAAACCACTCAAGAAAAGCTAAACGTAAAGAATAAAAACGGGACGTCATTCAGATCTATTCAAATATATGAAATACCGCCTGCGTATTGCAAGCGGTATCCCTCTTTGACGCGTTTTCTTTCCGCGTTTGCCGCCTTTAACTCAGGCGTACACCGAAATAATCGGGCGAAAGAGCAACGTCGTTGTTAGTGAGGTAGTAGGAGGAGAGAGTACCGATGTCAGACCAGTAGCAATCTGAAAAATGAGCGTACATATCTCCCATGATTCGTGGAAATAAGTCCTTCGAAAAATCGTATTTCGTATCCTTCGGGATATAAGAAAAGACTTCTTTTTCGAGAATATAGATCCCCATGTTTACTACGTTACCGTCGGGATTTTCGGGCTTTTCGACGAATTCCGTTACTAGTCCGTCGTCATTAGTTTTTACGAGACCGAAACCGTAAGGATTATCGACTTTTTTTACCGACATCGTGACCAGCCCGCCGCTTTTCAAGTGAAACTTCAGCATATTGCTGATATTCACGTTAGTGAACGTATCTCCGCTCATGACGAGACATCTCGAGTCGATCCTTTCTTCGACGTTCTTAACGGCTCCTGCCGTTCCAAGCGGGGCTTCTTCAAGAACATATTCTATGTTCGCTCCCCACTTCTCCCCGTCGCCGAAGTGACTGACAATACTTTCGGGCTTATAGCCTAGCGTAATGATAATGTCTTTTATTCCGTGACCGATAAGATGCTCGACAATGTATTCGAGAATAGGTTTATCGATTATCGGAACCATAGGCTTAGGCAAATTATTCGTTAACGGCCTGAGCCTTGTGCCGTATCCTCCGGCAAGTATAATGGCCTTCATTCCCTCTCTCCTTCACTCCTCATAGCTTAGTATATTGAACCGAAGGCTTATTATTCATACAATATCGAGTTAACGTATGATTTTTATCGTCAAAAAATTCACAACTATCATTTTTGACAACTAATATAGTTGATTAATATATTATTAAGTAGTATAATATTTGAAAAGTCACGATAATTTTTTTATTGAAATAAATAAAACTATTTTATTTAAGGAGTAATTATGCGAGTTTACAATTTTTCTGCAGGTCCGTCGATGCTTCCTCTCGAGGTTCTCGAAGAGGCTCAAAAGGGCTTCGTCGACTATAATAACAGCGGAATGAGCGTGACGGAGATGAGTCACAGGAGCTCTTTCTACGACGAGATCCACAACGAATGTATCGCTCTTTTCAGAGAGCTTTTGAATATCGGAGACGATTACGACGTTCTCCTCGTTCAAGGAGGAGCGTCCACGCAGTTCGAAGCGGTACCTCTTAACCTCCTTCATAACAAAGCCGACTATATCGTAACCGGAAACTTCTCCAAAAAAGCGTACAAGGAAGCTAAAAAGTTCGGAGATATAGCTCTCGCAGGCTCGTCCGAGGACAAGAACTTTACGTATATTCCAAAGGGCGACGCTCTCACCTTCAGAGAGGGCGCCGATTACGTTCACTTCACGTCGAACAATACTATATTCGGCACCCGTTTTACTTCGGTACCTAAAACCGACGCTCCGCTCGTATGCGATATGTCTTCGAACATACTTTCGGAAGTTATTAACGTCAACGATTACGGACTCATCTATGCAGGCGCGCAGAAGAACGTTGCGCCCGCAGGCGTTACGATAGTGATAGTGAGAAAGGATCTCATTGAGAACCCCAATCCGTTATGCCCGACTATGCTCAAATATAAGACTCAGGCGGATGCAAACAGTCTCTATAATACTCCTCCCTGCTTCTCGATATATATGGCTATGCTCAATCTTCGCCATCTTAAAAAGCTCGGCGGCGTTGCCGAAATACAGAAGATCAACGAATACAAAGCGGGACTTCTCTACGACTTTATCGACAATTCGTCGTTCTATACGAACGCTGTAGTAAAAGAGGACAGATCGCTCATGAACGTGCCGTTCGTGACTGGAGACAGCGAACTCGATAAAAAATTCGTCAAAGAAGCCGCATCGCACGGCATACAGTCGATAAAAGGTCACAAACTCGTCGGCGGTATGAGAGCGTCGATATACAACGCTATGCCGGTTGAAGGCGTTAAGGCGCTTATCGAATTCATGAAGAAGTTTGAGCTCGAAAATAAGTAACAATACTTATATGCGGCGTAAATACGGCGTTTTCAATTACGCTTTCATATTATAAAGACATAGATCTAGACCTAGATATTAGCTAAGAATAAGGAGACACAAAAAATGTACAACATTAAAAAACTAAACGAAATATCGCCTTGCGCTCTTAAGGAACTCAACGAAAACTATAATATGAGCGCCGACGTCGAAAATCCCGACGGAATAATGCTCAGAAGTTTCAATATGCACGAATACGAGATAGGATCGAACCTTCTCGCAGTTGCAAGAGCCGGCGCTGGCGTGAATAATATACCTATTCAAAAGATGACGGAAAAAGGCGTTGCCGTATTCAACACCCCCGGCGCGAACGCGAACGCCGTTAAGGAACTCGTTATCGCGAATATGCTCTTAGGCTCCAGAAAGATCGTAAGAGCGGCGAACTGGTCGCAGACTCTTAAAGGCAAAGAAGGAGTGGAGAAACTCGTTGAAAAAGGCAAAAAGGAATTCATCGGCGGTGAACTCAAAGGCAAGACCCTCGGCGTTGTAGGTCTCGGCGCTATAGGCCGTATGGTTGCGAACGCCGCTATAGATCTCGAGATGAACGTACTCGGTTACGACCCGTATATCAGCGTCGACGGCGCTTGGTCTCTACATAGAGACGTAAAGCATATCACCAACCTTGACGACCTGTTCAAGAACGCCGACTATATCACTCTTCACGTACCGCTTACCGACACTACGAAATACGCGGTCCGCAAAGAGACTATAGCTATGATGAAGACCGGTACGGTCATAATCAACTGCGCGAGAGGCGAGCTCGTCAATAACGCAGACATCATCGACGCCGTAAACAAGGGAAAAATTTCGAGATACGTAACCGACTTCCCGACCGAAGAACTGCTCGGCATCGAAAATATCATATGTATTCCTCATCTAGGAGCATCGACTCCCGAGGCTGAGGATAATTGCGCGGTAATGGCGGCTAAGGAGCTTCGCGACTTCATCGAAAACGGTAATGTTACCAACAGCGTCAACTTCCCGCAGGCTCACGCCCCGAGAACTGGCGATAAGAGGATCACTATTCTCCACGAGAATAAGGCTACTATGATAGCTCAAGCTACGTCGTATCTATCCGCTAACTCCATCAACATCGAGAGCATGCTCTCCTCATCGAGAGGCGAACTGGGATATATGATACTCGACGTCGTAGGCTCGCTTCCAAGCGACGCGGCTGAGAAACTCAGCGCTATAAGCGGATTCATCAAAGTAAGAGTTATCGACTGATAAAAGAGCCGTAGAAAACTCGTTCAAATCGTTAAACTAATGCGACGCGATATATTCAATATATGCGTCGCATTTTTTAGTTTCTTTCAAGATACGCATCCGTCATACACCGAAATAAACGTAGCGATTAATTTATATCATTAATAAGCTCTTACTCATACGAAACTGCGTAATATCATGAGACCGCATTATCGCCGTTTTTACATTCCCTAGCGCCAAATAAATCTATATCAGATATAGATATTTTATATAAAATAATAGAGTTGCTGCCAATACGGCTTTGCAACTCTATTGCCATTACACAGTTTGACTGTTTGTATTACTTGATATCCTTTCTCTTTATCTTGCCGCTGATAGTTTTCGGAAGTTCGTCGACGAATTCTACGACTCTCGGATATTTATACGGAGCGGTATGCTCCTTAACGTATACCTGTATCTCTTTCTTCAGCTCCTCGCTTCCTACGTATCCTTTCGCGAGAATTATCGTAGCTCTGACGACCTGTCCTCTTATCGGATCGGGAACGCCCGTTACGGCGCACTCGAGAACGTAAGGAAGCTCCATGATAACGCTCTCTATCTCAAAAGGTCCTATCCTATAACCCGACGACTTTATGACGTCGTCCGTTCTTCCGACGTACCAAAGATAACCGTCTTCGTCTCTCCAAGCCATATCGCCCGTATGATAGTAACCGTCATGCCAAGCCTCTTTGGTCTTTTCTTCATCTTTGTAATAGCCCTTAAAAAGTCCTACGGGAACACCGTTTGCCGTATTAATAACTATCTCGCCCTCTTCTCCGTCCTTTGCCTGACTTCCGTCAGCCGCCATAAGTTCGACCTTGAACTGCGGATTAGGTTTGCCCATCGAACCCATTTTCGGCTCGGTACCTATAAGATTACCGACGGCGAGCGTAGTTTCTGTCTGACCGAAGCCCTCCATAAGTCTAAGTCCCGTCGCTTGATAGAACTGTTTGTACACTTCGGGATTGAGCGCTTCCCCTGCGACGGTGGCGTAATGAAGCGACGTGAGATCGTATTTTGAAAGATCCTCTTTTATAAGGAATCTTAGTATAGTAGGCGGCGCGCATAACGTTGTGATATTATACTTTTTGAACATCGGCAATATTTCATCGGGGTGGAATCTCTCGAAGTCATATACGAATATGCACGTCTCCGATAACCATTGACCGTAAAGTTTTCCCCATACCGCTTTGCCCCAGCCGGTATCTGATATCGTCAGGTGAACGCCGTCTTCCTCGACCTTATGCCACCATGCGGCGGTAACTATATGCCCGAGCGGATACGTGAACGAGTGCACCGCTATCTTGGGATAGCCTGTAGTACCGCTCGAGAAATACATGAGCATATTGTCTCCCGCAAGTATCTCGTCGTCGCCCGACGGCCTTTCGAACGTATCGCTCATCTTTTCTATACCTTCGTCAAAGAACTCCCAACCGTCTCTCTTTTCATTGACGGTTATCCTTATTTTAAGCGAAGGGCTCTCTTTTAGAGAAAGTTCTATCTCTCTTGCAACTTCGTCGTAAGGCGTGCATACCACGGCGCTTATCTCAGCCTTGTTGAATCGGTAGACCAAATCCTTTTTCATTAGCTGATTGGTAGCGGGCACTGCGACCGCGCCTATCTTATGCAACGCAAGCATCGAGAACCAGAACTGATAATGGCGCTTTAGAATGAGCATAACTCTGTCGCCTTTCTTTATTCCGAGACTTTTGAAATAATTCGCCGTCTTGTTGGAATAACGGTAAAAATCTTCGTACGTGAACTTTCTTTCCTCTCCGTCCTTAGACACCCATATCATAGCCGTCTTTTTATTTCCGTGTTTCTTTGCAAGTTCGTCCATGACGTCGTAAGCAAAGTTGAAATTGTCGGGATAATCAAAAGAAATATCCTCGAGAAAACCGTTCTTATCGAGTTTTTCCTTCACGAATCTCTTGTAGATCAAATTTTCCATACGTCCTCCGTATCAAAGCCATCGGCTTGACAAATCAATAAAATAAAAACCCCGTCCCATAATCAAGAGACGAGGCTGAAAACTCCGCGGTACCACTCTTCTTGCGTTAAAAACGCCGCTCAAGGTTGCTCCTATAACGTGAAGCTCACGTACTGTCCTACTCCATTTCGGCAGTCGGCTCCGAGGTGATAATGACTACTTTCGCTATAACGTCTCGCACCGAACGACGTCTCTCTGAATAGCTACCAAGCAGCAACGTCCCCGTCATTGCCTTTCCATGTATGAATAATAGCACACATACGAAACTTTGTCAACAACTAAAATTATTATTTTTTAACAAATTTTACATATTTCGTCATATGCTGCTACGCTTAAACTTCTTCTGTAAATAACATTAGCGTAAGCAAGCACGCGTTATGAATATCGTTATAACGAAAAGCTATTACGCCTTTCTCTAGATTGCCGTAACTGCAAAGAGTTTCACTTTACATATCCTTTCTGTCGCTCAAAGCTCTGCCGAGAGTCACCTCGTCGGCATATTCTATGTCTGAGCCTATAGGAAGCCCGTGCGCTAGTCTCGTGACTTTAACGCCGAGCGGCTTAATAAGTCTCGCTATATAGAGAGCCGTAGCTTCGCCTTCCGCGTCGGGATTGGTCGCCATAATGACCTCTTTGACCCCGTCAAGCCTTGAGAGAAGCTCTTTTATCCTGATATCGTTAACGCCCACTCCTCTTAGCGGATCGAGAGCTCCGTGCAAGACGTGATAGACGCCTTTATAATCTTTGACTTTCTCGAACGCCATAGCGTCCTGCGGTTCTTTGACGACGCAAATAACGCTCTTATCGCGGCTTTGGCATATATCGCAAACGTCGCCCTCCGTATAATTGCCGCAAAGAGAACAAAAATGCACTTTATCCTGAACGACGGCAAGAGCGGACGCAAAGCAGTCCACTTCTTCCTTCGGCATTTCAAGAACGGAGTACGCGTAACGCGTCGCGGTCTTTCTGCCGACGCCGGGCAACTTCGTAAACTCCGCGATGAGTATATCTAAAGCCTCTATTCCCGTCATTATTACATCATACCGCCAAGTCCGCCGAACGCTCCGAGCTTCTCTGCTCTAGTCTCGTCGACCGACTTAGACGCCTCGTTGAACGCCGCTACTATAAGATCTTCGAGCATCTCTACGTCATCGGGATCTACCGCTTCGGGCTTTATGGAAATACCGCTGAGTTTGCCGTCGCAAGTCATCGTTACCTCCACGAGTCCGCCTGCCGCGCTTCCCGTGACCTCGAGTTCCTTGAGCTCTTCCTGAGCTTCCATCATATCCTGCTGCATTTTCTGCGCCTGCTTCATTAATTGTTGCATATTTCCCATTCCGCCGAATCCGCCGAACTTTGCCATAAAAACCTCCGTATATCTTTCCGATCGTTTTATTTTTGATTTTTTATATTACCGCGGCATATATTTTGCCGCTTTTTTCGATTTGATATATGAACGCCGCCTGCGTTCATACGTTGACTCAACGATTTTACTTAGACTTTTTAGTCGTGACTATCTTATCGTTTTCGGTATCGAACATACTCATGACTTCGCCTATCTCGCTCTCGTAGTTCTTCTCTTCCTTTTTAACGTTCACGACTATTATACTGTCGATGTTAAAACGCTTCATTTCGAGAGCCGCAAGCATAAATCTGATATTATCAGCCTCTTTTATATAGTTATAGCTGCCTTCTCTGTCCACCTCGAGATACATCACTCTTCCTATCTTATAACTGCCGACGACGTCTCCAAGCGCCGATAGCAATGTAAAATACTTAGAATAACGCGCTTTTTGGATTATCTGTCCGAGTTCTGCGCGGCATTCTCGCCCCCTAGCCGCATCGCCGCCGTCTTCTACCGCCGCTCCTCTCGACATCGCGGCAACTCTTTCGTCTAGCTCGTTGATCCTCTTGACAAGTTCCGCGTTTTGAAGCGTCGCGTTGCTGTCGGCGGTATCTGCCTTTGCCTTTTCAAGCGGTTTCGCTTCGTCCATAGCCGCCTTCACCAAAGCCATTTCGAGAAGTATCCTCGGCTGCGCGCTGAATCGCATCGTATTCTCTTCTTCAGCAAGTATATCGACGCACCTCACGGCTTTATTAATGTCAGCCGTCGCTGACATCTTCTTTATCTTTTCAAATACGTTTTTCGGAAGATCGAGCAGTTTGTCGGCGTTATCGACTTTCGCCGAGTAAACTATATTCCTCATGCAGACCATCACGTCCTTTTGCAACTGCGTAACGCTCTTTCCTCCCGAAAGCAAATAATCGACTTTCGAAAGCAAATAGTCGACGCGTCCTTCGAGTATACTTTCTGCAATATCCGCTATGACCGCAGGGTCGCTCGCGCCCAATACCTCGAGAACCTCTCTGTACGTTATATCCCCGACGCAATACGAAAGACACATATCCGCAATACTTAGAGTATCTCTCACGCTTCCGTCGCCTGCGTTCGCTATCGCTATGAGCGCCTCTTCTTCGAATCCTCTTCCTATCTCTTTCAATATCTTCTTGAGCAGTCCGACGAGTTCGGCTACTCCTACGAGTTTGAAGTCAAAACGTATACACCTCGACAATATAGTCTCGGGTATCTTCCTGATATCGGTAGTCGCCAGTATGAATACGACGTGAGACGGCGGCTCCTCGAGAGTCTTTAGAAATGCGTTGAACGCGCTCGGCGTTATCATATGCGCCTCGTCAATGATGTATACCTTATATCTTCCTACCGTGGGCGGATAACCGACGCTCTCGTTCAGCTCTCTCATATCGTCTACGCTGTTATGCGAAGCCGCGTCCATTTCGATAACGTCGAGATTAGCGGGATTATTGAGAGCCTGACATACCGAACACTTTCCGCAAGGCGAACCGTCGACGGGCTCCAAGCAGTTGACAGCTTTTGCAAATATCTTAGCGATAGACGTCTTTCCCGTTCCTCTCGTTCCAGTAAAGAGAAAAGCGTGCGCGATACTGTCGCTTTTTATCATATTCTTAATAGTTCTTATGACGTAGTCCTGACCTATCACCTTGTCGAACGAATCGGGTCTAAAACGTCTGTAGAGCGAATTGTGCGCCATTCTTCCTCCTTTACGCATTAACGAATAACACGCCGAAAATATAAATATTACGTTCGTATATTTATGATACTATATATAAAGATTTTAGTCAATGATAATTCAAGTTTTTGCAAACGCCGTCCACGCTTAATAATTCCCGACGCTTCGACAAAAAACGAATAAATACCTATCTATCCCGTATTAATAAGCTCAAGGTAAACTTTTTATAAAACTTACAAAAACTCGGGAGTATAAACGAAACGGCGTCGTTATCTATACCTTCATATTATACGGCAACGAAACGCCTAAGCTCCGCATATCGAGCATATTGACATTATTACCGATTTCTGTTATCTTATATATGACAGATATGCCGATATGAGTTTTGTTCGGCGAGCTCGCATATTCGGCGATTTAGCTATGTTAAAAAAAATGAAAATACAAAATCAGCCGTACATATATTATATATTTGAGAGGGACATTATGAAATCGAGATGGTACAAAGACGCCGTTATATATCAGATATATCCGCGTAGTTTCAAGGATTCGAACGGCGACGGCATAGGCGACATAAAAGGAATAACGGAAAAGTTAGACTACATCAAAGACCTCGGAGTCGACGCGGTATGGCTTTCGCCGTGTTACAAGTCCCCTAACGACGACAACGGCTACGACATAAGCGATTACTGCGATATAATGGACGATTTCGGCACGCTCGAAGATTGGCAGGAAATGATAGACGGACTTCATAAAAGAGGCATAAAGCTCATTATGGATCTCGTTGTCAATCATACGTCCGACGAACACGTATGGTTCAAGGAAGCGATAAAATCAAAGGATAATCCCTATCACGACTATTATATCTGGCGAAAAGGCAACGGAAAACGTCCGCCGAATAACTGGCAGGCGTGTTTCACAGGTTCTGCATGGCAATACGTCGAGCATCTCGACGAATATTACCTGCACCTCTTCAGCGTTAAACAGCCCGACCTTAACTGGCGTAACGAAAAGGTAAGAGAAGAGGTCAAGAACATATGTAAATACTGGCTCGATAAAGGCGTCGACGGCTTTAGATGCGACGTTATAACGTATATCGCAAAACCGGAAAATATGAACGGTAATATTTCGTACTCAGCATACGTCACAGGCGAGCATTGGGAAGAATATATCAACGAACTTGCCCGCGAATGTTGGAACAAATACGATACGCTGATAGTCGGCGAAGCTACGGGCGTGAACAAAAAGAGAGCCGAAGAGATAACCGACGAGAAAAAAGAGCTCCTCGATACGCTGTTTCACTTCGAGCATATGCAGACCGACGCTTACTTCGGTTATCTTCCGAAAAAGCTCGATCTCGTGAAGTTCAAAAGAACGCTTTCAAACTGGCAACGTTCCCCGAGAAGCGTTTGGCAGTCGCTCTATTATGAGAATCACGACCAACCGCGCAGTATCCCGCGATTCATGCCGTCAGGTAAATGGCGCGAATATTCCGCAAAGGCGCTCGCCACGTCGTTATTCTTTCAGCGAGGAACGCCCTATATATTCGAAGGGCAGGAGATAGGCATGACTAACGCCCGCTTTACCCGCGAGGAGTTTAAGGATATAGCTTCAATCAATATCTTGAAAGTTATAGACAAGAGAGCTCCTTTCCTCTCGAACTTCGCTATAAAAGCTCTCAATATAAAGGCGCGCGACCACGCAAGAACGCCTATGCAATGGTCGAGCAATAAAAACGCGGGCTTTACCGACGGAACGCCTTGGATGAAGATCAACGATAACTATAAAGAAATAAACGTCGAGGATGATCTTAAAGATGAAAACTCCGTTCTCAACTTCTACAAAAAGATGCTAAAGGTCCGCAAAGAATATATAGATATAACGAGAGACGGAGACTATAACGATATAGATATAAGAAACAGATCGGTATTCGCATATTCGCGTACTTTGAACGATAAGAAGCTCGTAGTTCTGGTCAACTTCAAGAGCAAGCCCTCGAAAGTAAAATTAGACGGCATTAAGCTCGATAACGCCAAAGTTATCCTAAACAACGCAGGCAACGTTCCTTTTGTTAAAAACGGCTATGCCATGCTTGCTCCGTGTCAAAGCGTCGTGTACGCGTTAAGCAAATAGTTTTCCTAAAAACTTATAACGTGTCGTTAAAAACATATTATTTTCGAAGGCATATAAACAAACAGCAAGCGTTTCATTATCGAAATGCTTGCTGTTTTCTAATAAATCGTATCGTCAAATAACAATAAGTTCATAAAATATAAATATTAGAAAACACAGATCTATCTTTATTACTATAAAATTCCGTTACTCTATCAACATACGTATCAAATATCGGTTTCGTCGTCTAAAAAGTCGTCGCATATAGACTTTAGATCGGGCGGATTATTGATATCGTCGAGATTGAAGCCCCCTGAGCGTCTTGTCTCCGACACAAAATCTTCTTCTGCCGCGCTAAGCTCGCATTCGCTCTTTATATTGACGTCTTTCTCGAGAAGTTTAGCTATCTCCCTATCCATCGCGTCAAGATAATCCGCAAGGTTGTCTCTTTCGCCTATTATACGAAGATTGTCTTTGTGTCTGTCGCAATAGTTCATCCATTTAGAGCGGAAAATCTTTATCCTTTCGCCTTCTAACGTCAAACGTATCTTAGCTGTATAATCCATCTCCTTCGCTTTTTCGATAGCCCGAAGCAACGCCTCGTTGATGTCGCTTTCTCTGGATCTGTATTTATCGAGTTCTTTCGTTTTGATCGCGCATTCGAGCTTTAACGAATCTATTCTCTCCATCTGCTCGCTCAAAGTATCGTTATACTTCTTTTCCATACTAGATATATATGCGTCGACTTCGTCCTTCGCGTAACCTTTTCTCTTCACGTTAAATCTTTCCATTATGACCTCCAAAGCCGATATTATGAATCATGCGACACGCTCTCATGCGTTTTCTTAATGGCGATGATACGTTGATGGTTGCCCGTTCTAAAGAAACCGATGATAATAGGCGGTTGCCTATAATATAGCACAACGGGCAATAAAATATTTGGAAGAAGTCGCAATAAAAAGTCGTAAAATGCAATAATTTGTATGACATTTCTATTTTCTTATTAAACCGTATAACATACGCCGATCGTTAAAACTGCATAGTTGAGTAAACGGAAATCGACTTCGTATCGTCAAGCTTCTTGCGTAAACTCCGTAACCGCATCAAATAGTAAGGCATAAAAAATACGCTTCGAAACAATATCCGAAGCGTATAAATAATTAGTCGATTTTATCAAATATTATTCTTCGTCTTTTTTCTCGTCCTCTTTGACTTCGACAACGCTGTCTGCGGCTATCTCTTCGGCAATTTCGCCATCAACCGCTTCGCCTTTCTTTACAAAGAGCTTATCGTTCATAATGAGGAACTTCTCGGCAAAGAACATTATTATAAGATCCGCGGTCGAGTAAACCATAACTGCAAGAAAGTTTGCAACTCCGGCTGCCGATTCTGCATTTCCCTTAAAAAGTCCGTTCGTCCACCAATCAGCATTAACGAAAGCCTGTTCTACCGGTTGCTTAATAGATACCGAACCGAGCCACAAAACCACGCTGAATACAACATACATAGCTATACCGAACGCTAAGTTGCTTCTAGGCTTAAAAAGAACCTTTCTATGTAATACGAAGTTAATAACTTTACATATAAAGATAGCTATCATCGAAATTATGAACGAACCGACACCGTATTTAATGCCGAACATTATAAAGTTGTTCACTGCGTCAAACTCTTTTACCGACTTAGCCAAGCTAATCTGTTCGATGATCATCTGCACGATAAATCCCGCCATACTCAAAAGTATGAAGATAACGAGCTGTAATAAGTTCTTTAACGTGTTCTTTTTTGAAGAGTCGGATTTTACGGCTTCGCCGTTTTCTTCGACTGCTTCAGTCTGCTTCAATTCATTTTTGTCTTCCATAATCTTCCTTCCTGTTTTAGATTCATTTATATTACGCTTCCCTCAAACTCTCATTCAAAGTCCGCGGTATAAATCAATATATCATAAACGTTGATTTTCTATCAAAATACATCTCGAATGTTTGACCGTATATAATTATACTCCTCATTTCCTGCTTTGTCACTGTAATTATTTTCCTTATCGGAAAAATTTTTGAATTCAATACGTAGAAGCTACCGAAACTGCAGCTAACATACCGCGCGTATAGCTTTCAGTGATTTATACGATAACGAACATTATATAGCTCAGCACGTATACGAGCGGAACGATGAATATGAACGAGTCTATCCTGTCCATAAAACCGCCGTGTCCCGGGAATATCTTTCCGTAATCCTTTATGCCCAGATGTCTCTTGATAGCGCTTGCGCCCAAATCTCCGAGCTCGCCGAGTATTCCTCCGACGAATCCGACCGCAAGATATATCGGAAGCGATATCTTCCAATTATCGTGAAGCGCGAATATCGTTATATTCTTCATACCGTCGAAGAGACGGAAATAATCGAAAAGCAGGAATACTATCACCGCTCCGAGCATACCGCCTATAACTCCGCCTATAGCTCCGCTTATAGTCTTTTTAGGCGAAATAGCGGGACACAGTTTCGGTCCTTTGAACGTTATGCCTACGAAGTACGCCATAGTATCTTCGAGCACCGCTATAGCTATGACGAGAAGAAGCACGAGTACCTCTCCCTGCCCTCTGTTCATCTTGAAGAAGAGAGACATTATCATGAGCGGATAGAGGAGCACGAAGTTAGTGGCGAACAGATCGGTAAGCGAATACTTTTCTCTCTTGAACGTCATTATGATTATAGAAGAAAGCACCGCTACGACTATAGATATAACGAGTCCGTCCATTCCGAAGTATACGCTGAGCGGACAGACGATCGCCATTGCCAAGACGGCCGGAACAGCCATCAAATGAAACCTTCTCTCTCCGTCCTCCTTTTTTGCGTTGTTCAGAGAGTGAAACATCTCATATGTACCCACAAAACCGAATAAACATATCACAAGGTCTGCGGCGCCCACCCAATACTGTCTTACCCAAAAGAGCATCAAAAGCAAGAACGCGACCAATACGGCTGCCGTACCGAGTCTTTTTACCATAAATAATCTCCTTATTTGAGTCCGCCGAAACGTCTCGTCCTTTTCGCATATTCGTCTATTATCGAATCAACCGTCGCGGCGTTGAAATCAGGCCACAGGTCGTCGATAAAAATGAGTTCGGAATACGCCGACTGCCACAGCATAAAATTGCTAAGTCTTTTCTCGCCGCTCGATCTGACTATAACGTCGGGATCGCTCATCCCCTTTGTATAAAGGCGCGACTCTATATTCTCTTTCGTTATCTCTTCGCCGCTATCGACGAGAGCCTTTACCGCGGTGACGATCTCATCGCGTCCGCCGTAATTGAGTCCTATGTTGACGACCATTCCTTCGCCGTTTTTCCGTACTGCGGAAGTGATCCTGTTAAGAGCGTCCAAGGTATCTTTCGGGAGTTTCGTAACGTCGCCCATGAATCTTACCGTCATATTGCGTTCGACGTAGCTCTTCAGTTCGTTATCCGCAAACTTTCTCACCATATCGAAAAGAGCGTCTATCTCCTCCTGCGGTCTAGACCAGTTCTCAGTCGAAAACGCGTAGAAAGACACCTCTTTTATCCCGCGTTTTTCGCATGCGTCGATAACGCGTTCGAGCGCCTTTACGCCCTCTCTGTGACCGACCTTTCGCGGAAGAAGTCTCTTCTTCGCCCAACGTCCGTTACCGTCCATTATGAAAGCTATATGCTTTAGCTCCATTCAATCCTCGCTTTTAACGTTCAGCAAAAAGTTCGATACCGTAAGTACACACACCTTTCGCTCTTCGTCATACTTTACGCCGACAACGAGTCTGGTATCCCAAAATAATTGTTTCGGCGAAATATTTTCGACGATCTCTACGCTATATCCCGCTTCTTCCGCGGCGCGCTTTGCATCGTCTTCGCTGTATCCTATCAGCGTCATATGCTGGTGACTTCCGATTCCTTGTCTTTCTGAAGTTTATCAACAGCGTCGATCTTCTCGTTGAGCTTTTTATCAACGTCCTTTTCGTACGTCGCGAGATCATCCTCGGTTATAGCGCTGTCTTTTTTCATCTTCTTGAGAACGTCGTTGATGTCGCGTCTTGCATTACGAAGAGCGACCTTCGCATTCTCCGCCATAGCCTTGATGTTTTTCGCGAGCTCTTTTCTCTTATCTCCCGTGAGTTCCGGGAATATCAATCTAATGACCTTGCCGTCGTTCTGCGGATTGATACCGATATTAGCGGCGATTATTGCCTTTTCGATATTTTTGAGCATATTGACGTCCCAAGCGCTGACGACCAACATTCTCGCCTCGGGAACGGTTATGTTACCCACCTGATTTATCGGCGTAGGCTGACCGTAGTAATCGACTACAACTTTGTCGAGAACGCGCGGATTGGCTCTGCCTGCTCTTATATTTAGATACTCGTTTTTGAGCGACGTAAGAGTCTTATCGAGTTTTTCCTCGTAAGTATCGAATATTTCCATTATTTCCATTGATTCGTAAGCCATTGAAGTCTACCTCTCTTATCCTTTTATTAACTTAATATATCGTTTATGATTATCGCCCGAGTTTTTATTTGATAATCGTGCCGATTTTCTCGCCCTTTACGGCTTTCATGATACTGCCGCCCTCTTTAAGAGCAAAAGCTATGACCGGTATATTGTTCTCCATACACATCGAGACCGCCGTCGTATCCATAGCGCTAAGTCCCTTCTTTATAACGTCGATATACGCTATTTCGTCGAACTTCTTCGCGTCGGGATTCTTCTTCGGGTCGCTGTCGTATATGCCGTCTACGTTCTTCGCCAAGAGAAGCACGTCAGCGCCGATCTCTGCGGCTCTGAGCGCCGCGCCCGTATCCGTCGAGAAGAACGGATTTCCCGTGCCGCACGCAAAGATAACGATCCTTCCCTTCTCGAGATGTCTCATAGCTTTACGAAGTATATACGGCTCCGCGACTCTCGTTATGGTTAGCGCAGTCTGCACTCTCGTCGGCATACCAGCTCTTTCGAGAGCGTCCTGCATCGCTATCGAATTGATAACGGTCGCAAGCATTCCCATATGATCTGCCGCAGTCCTGTCCATAGCCGAATCAGCCTGTCTGCCGCGCCAAAAATTACCTCCGCCGATGATTATGCCTATCTCTACGCCGAGCTCATGCACTTCCTTTATCTGACCGACGACGTAATCTATGACCTTTTCGTCAAGTCCGAAACCTTTTTCTCCCGCAAGCGCCTCTCCGCTGATCTTTATGACAACTCTCTTATACATGAATCAAATCAAAACTCCTTAGTTCTTATTATCTTAAGCGGTAACGCCCGTAATGAAAGCGTTCCTGTTTTCCAAATCATTCCATCCTTATTATTTTACAACATCGCGAAAAAAATTTCAAGATAAATCTATGATCAATATAATAAAATATATATATAATTATCATTAAGATTCTTTTAAGAGCGTATCGCCGCATATAGCAAGCGTTCTATCTTGAACGTATCTTACCGTAATTCTGATTTGCCGAAACCGTCGACACTCAAAACGCGATTTTTATAAAGTAAAACGGCAACCGCGTATGCGATTGCCGTTTCGCCTAATGAACTGTATACGATATGCTACCTGCGTAGCGTATTGTCTCAAGTAATAGTCCGATCAGTTGTTAGCCTTAGCCGCAGCTATCTGCTCCTCTACTTCCTTAGCGAGGTTCTCTTCCTTCTTCGCAAGACCTTCGCCCATAACGAAACGAACGAATCTTCTTATATCTATCTTTTCGCCGATCTTTGCGACCGTCTCGTGTAGATAATCGGTAACGGTAATATCGGGGTTCTTGAAGAAAGGTTGCTCAAGGAGACAAACTTCCTTATAATACTTGCCGATACGACCCTCTATCATCTTCTCGATAATAGCCTCGGGCTTATTCTTATTCTTCTCGTCGTTCATAGCCTGCTGTTTCAAGATCTCTTTTTCTTTAGCGATCTCTTCTGCGGAAACCTCTTCTTTATTGACATAAGCCGGAGCGGAAGCCGCTATCTGCATAGCTATATCGTGAACAAAGTTATTGAAAGCCTCGCCTCTTGCGACGAAGTCGGACTCGCAGTTTACCTCTACGAGAACGCCTATCTTACCGCCCATATGGATATATGAAGCTACAACGCCCTGAGAAGCTATCTTTCCGGCTCTCTTAGCCGCGGAAGCCATTCCTTTCTCTCTCAAAAGTTCGATAGCCTTGTCCATATTGCCGTCGGACTCGGTAAGAGCCTTTTTGCAATCCATGATACCTACGCCGGTACGATCTCTCAATTCCTGAATCTGCTTAGTTGTAATAGCCATAGTAAATCCTCTCCTTATATATCACTCTGCGTCCGTAGCGGGAGCTTCTTCCTCAGCTACAGCCATATTGACGGCGTCGTCCTCATCCTTAGCCTCGTAAGCTATACCTTCGTTAGCTTCGATGACGGCGTTAGCTATAACGCTGGAGATGAGTTTGATAGCTCTGATAGCGTCGTCGTTACCGGGGATAACGTAATCTACGAGATCGGGATCGCAGTTCGTATCTACGAGACCTACTATCGGGATATGAAGTCTTCTTGCTTCCTTAACGGCGATCTCTTCCTTCTTGAGGTCGATAACGAACATAACGCCGGGGAGCTCCTGCATATCTTTGATACCGCCGAGGTTAGCCTCGAGCTTATCGCGTTCAGCCTTAAGCTCTGCAACTTCCTTCTTTGGAAGGAGTTCGAACTCGCCGATAGCTTCCATCTGATTGATCTTGTTGAGTCTCTCTATTCTCGAACGAATAGTCTTGAAGTTGGTAAGAGTACCGCCGAGCCATCTCTGGTTCATAAAGTACATACCGCATCTCGTAGCCTCTTCCTTGACCGCTTCCTGAGCCTGTTTTTTCGTTCCGACGAAGAGAACGCTCTTGCCGCTTGCCGCAACCTCTCTGACGAAAGCGTACGCTTTCTCTACGAGATCGACGCTGATCTGAAGGTCGATGATGTGGATGTCGTTTCTTGCCGCATAGATGTACTTGCCCATCTTAGGATTCCATCTCTTGGTCTGGTGACCGAAGTGAACGCCTGCCTCTAAGAGGCTCTTCATAGTAATAACTGCCATTTTTCAATCCTCCTGTTTATTTCTTCCTCGAACGTCTCAGACCGCCGCACCGTTCTAAAACGGCAACACGCGACTAGATCTCTGTCCGAGTGCTTTATGGCGAGAGTCATTATAACATAATAATATAATTATAAGCAAACGTTTTCACGCTGTTTTCTCATTTTTATTTATGCGATAACGCTTTATTTCGAAAAAACGCTAATGAAGCGAACGCCTTCGGACTCGCCGCGCCGTTTTAGCCGCCTATCGAAACATATTATAAAATCAAAGAAGTTTTACGCTCTTCGCCACGTTGATATAGTGATCCGCAATACGTTCGACGTTGGTCGAAAGAGCTAAATACTGCGTTCCTACCTCGGGACTGTACGCGCCGTCATTCAAGCGTTTGATGTGCTTTTCGACCATATTTTCCGTGAACTCGTCCACGCTGTTTTCGACATCGTACGCCCTTTGAAGCGCATCCATATCTATATTTTCATACGTTGATACGACATCGTTGAACAGCTCTTTTACAAGACTTCTCAAGTCGTCTATTTCTCTCTTCACCTCCGCCGAAAACTCTTCTTTGGTATCCTTCAATTTATCGGCAGACTCTACGATATTCTCGGCGTAGTCTCCTATTCTTTCAAGGTCGATAATGCTTCTAAACACTGTCGAAAGGTATATCCTATCCTTTTCGCTGAGGTCGGACCTTAACAGTTTGACAACGAATTTTGCAATTTCTTTATTAAGATGATCGAGCAGTTGCTCGTTTTTTCTAAACGTTTTTACTTTTGCGTAATCGAGCGAACTCACTATCTCGCAAGCTATCTCGAAATTCTCAAAAGCTATTTTCGCCATATTTATTACTTCGGACTTGGTCTGATGAACGGCAATAGGCGGATTCTTCAGCATATGTTCTTCGATAAAATAAAGACGCGGTCTATCTTTTTCGCTCTCTCCGCCTTCCTTATCGGGAACGAGTTTTGTCACTAACTTAACAAGCAAATTCGTAAAAGGCAACACTATTATTACCGTGATAACGTTAAATACCGTATGGAACATCGAAAGCTGTATTTGCGGCGTATGCGGGAATATTTTTGCAAAGATATCGCCGTAATCAACATTCCCGATACGCATAAACAGCCCTATTATCATGAATACGAATACGCCGCTGACATTGAATATCAAATGGATAAGAGCCGTTCTCTTTGCGTTTTTAGTACTGGTCAATCCCGCGATAAGAGCGGTAACGCACGTTCCGATATTAGAGCCCATTGTAATATAAATGCCTTGATTGAGCGTTATAAGTCCCGTCACTACCATTGTGATCGCCATTGACGTCATGACGGAAGAGCTTTGAATAATTGCCGTCAAGAGCGCGCCAATAAGTACGAGAAGCAGCGGATTTTTGAACGCGGCGAGAAAGTTCTTTACCGAGTCAAGCTCCGAAAAATACTCCATAGAATCACCCATCATCGAAAGCCCTACGAAAAGCATACCGAATCCCGCCATTATTCCGCCGAGCTTTTGCAGTCGATCTTTTTTTGCGAAAGCAAGGATAAATGCGCCTATTCCCGCAAAAGTAGCGAATATTACTGACGTCGAGACGGAATTTCCTCCGAACATACCCAGCGCGACAAGTTGTCCAGTGATCGTAGTTCCTATATTCGCGCCGAAAATCACGGTTGCGGCTTGAGCTAGCGACATTATTCCCGCATTGACGAATCCTATGACCATGACGGATGTCGCGCTCGAACTTTGAATTACCGCGGTAGTAGCGGCTCCTACGCCCACTCCTATCAATCTGCTCTTCGACGCCTTCGAGAAGAGCGACTTTAGTTTTCGGCTTCCGAGAGCCTCGAGATTAGCGCTCATCATAGAGCAAGCTATCAAAAATATACCTACTCCCGCAATAAGCGACAAGACCGACGTTGCAATACGCACAGCGTCCATAATCATTTTCTCCTTTTATCGTTGTTATTTTAGTTTCTTATGATTATATATACAAGATATCCGATATATGTCAGAACGAGAAACGCTCCCTGCGATCTCGTCGTCTTCGCCTTTTTTGAGAATAACGCTATAGCGGTTATAAGAATACCCGATACGAATAGCGCTGCCATATCGACAAGTTCGCTAAAATGCAAACTTATCGGCGCGATAGTTGCCGACAGTCCGAGTATTAATATAACGTTAAAAATATTCGAACCGATAACGTTGCCGAGAGCAATATCGTTCTCCTTCTTTATAGACGCGACCACGCTCGTCACGAGCTCGGGAAGAGAAGTTCCTACGGCGACTATCGTAAGTCCCACGAGTTTTTCGCTCATGCCGAGAGCCGTCGCTATATCCGCGGCGTTGTCGACCACCATATCTCCTCCCAATATTATTCCCGCAAGACCGCCGATAGCAAAAATAATATTAAGCCATATCGGTTTCTCTTTTTTATCCTGCTTTTCATTAGCATTATTTAACTGCCCGTTTCCGTTAATATGAGATCCTTTACCGCTTTCCGCCAAAACGGCTTTTCTTTCTCTATTCGCTCTTACGACTAAAAGAGCCGTATAACCGACAAATGCCGCAAGCATTATTATCGCCTCCGATCTGCCTATTTCAAACGGTGTTATTAAAAATGAAAATACGATGAGGATACCATATATCAAAACCATTATCGGCATATCGTACTTTTTTATATCCTTGCCTATCGCAAGCGGAACTATAAGAGAACTTATCCCGATAATAAAAAGCGTATTGAATACGTTAGAACCTATAACATTTCCGAGACTCATGTCGTTCATCCCGTTTATCGCGCCGTTAATGCTGACGGATGCCTCGGGAGCGCTTGTTCCCATCGAAACCAAAGTCAAACCTATAACAAGCGGCGGTATTTTCATAGCTCTGGCGATACAGCTTGAGCCGCTGACGAAAAAGTCCGCCCCCTTTACCAAAAGAACCATTCCTATGATAAGAAGAACGATATCAAGGAACATATTAAAACCTCCCATACAAAACAAAAAGACTTTCGCCAAATGATAAATTCAGCAAAAGTCTCGAAATTTAAGCGTTACCGAGTATCTTAAGATACCGTATTGACGGGTAGCGCACGTTGAAAAACGCTTTCTACTCCCTTTTCAAGGATATTAAGTTTTCAAATAGATATTATCATAGTCCGGTATCATCCGTCAACCGATAACTCAATACTTTTTCATGAGCTTACAAAACGGCATAGATCGTAAACGCAAGCAGCGATTGCGAGAATCCTCTGATTACGTATTCCGCTCATATCCGTTAGAATACACTGTATGCGCAAATAGCGCATAAACGTTACAGCCTCGAATATTCACCGATATATCATGCGTTTTAGCTGAACTCGATAAACGCAACGACGTTATTTTCATCTCCCAACTTTGATATTTTACGTTCCCAAAGAGAATATTAAGTATGATTTTCATAAAAACTATGATATATGTATACTATATTTACGATTTAAGAGTTAGCGTATCGTTAAATTGGCGAGACTTTTTACCTATACTTGCAAGATCAAACCGCGGATATACCGCGAATTCTTCAAAAGACAATGAAAATACGGCTCAACAAACAGTAGAGCCGTATTAATTTTCTGAAACCTGCCGAGGCAAATACCTTGGTTAAAACTTATGATATTCTCCCGACGCGTCGGTCATTAGATCAGTGCTTGCAATGATCGCAGTCGCAATCTCCGTCGCAATCGTCGTCGCAGTCGCACTCAGCTTCTTCAACAAGCTTCATGAACTCGTCGAATACCGCCTGAAGCGTATCCTCGTCTTCAACTGGAATAAAAGTATCCTCGTCTTCGTCGTCGATACCCAGCTTGTAGATCACGACGTCTCCGTCCTCCATACCCTCCACCTTTTCGTTCGGTTCGAGCACGATGTACCACTCGTCCTTATAGTCAACGGTAGCGATATGAGTGAACTCTATCTCTTTTCCGCTCTCGTCTACGAGCGTGATGATGCCGTCTTCTTCCATTTCTTCCATCTCATTGATGTTCTCCGACATAATTATGTCCTCCTATTATTTTCTTTTTATGTTTAATGCCAAAAGACATTCACAACCTTATTATCGAGCGTTAAATCATGAGTCAACGCTAAATCACTTTTTTACGGCTCCGTCTCTGCCGCAGTCGCCTTTGTTATCCTTCGTCTTATCCGAGACTTCTCCGCCGTTAATCAATTCTTCTATTCGTTTTACGTACTTTTCCTTATCCTCTTGCGTCTTGATGAAGCTGTCGATAACGAAATAAAGCGCTACGAAAAGAGCTACCGCGACAATGAGTCCGAGTATTACCGACGCTGCCGCGACCGTCTGCGAAATTCCCGCGATTATACAAAACAGTATGAATACCGAGACCGACGCCACTCCCGCCGTCGCGATTAGTGACTGCTTTAGCATAGCCATAGACGACTTCTTTTTTTTCCTATCGGTATCTATGGGCTGCATATCCTCTTTGGCGGATATGTTGTCCGCAAGTTTCGATCTCAAATTCTTGACTCGCGTATCCATATACGTTCTCAAAAGCTCGGAAGAGATCTCGCCCAAGAAAGGAGAAAAATAATCGTATATCTGTCTTGCCGAGGAGAACGATATGTTCTTCTTATCGGAAATATATCCTATCATATCTTCTTTGTTGGTAAAGCAGGTCGAGCATACTTGATGTATCTCCATATTATTCGCCTGTTTATTGAGAAGTTTTATCTCGTTAAGTTCTTTGTCGTCGAACTCTCTGCCGCATATGGCGCATTTGAACATAATATATTACCTCCTTCTTTCGAGATAAGTCTGCAAAATGATAGTAGCCGCGATCTTATCGATAACGAGTTTCCTCTTGTCGCGTCTCATATCGGCTTCGAGAAGAGCTCTTTCCGCGCTTACGGTAGTGAGCCTCTCGTCCTGATAATCTATTTTCACTAAAGGACAGCGATCTTTGAGAAGAGCGGCGAACTCCTTGGTCTTTTCGACCCTTATTCCTTCGCTGCCGTCCATATTGACCGGAAGACCGAAGACTACCGTGCCGACTCCGCTGTTCTCGATCATTGTCGCTATATATTCGATATCCTTTTTCTCTCCCTGACGTTTATAGCTTTCGATGCCGTTTGCGATAATGCAGAGCGGATCGGTCATAGCTATTCCTATCTTGGCATCGCCGTAGTCGAGCGACATTATTCTCATAAGATACTCTCTCCTATATAACTGTTATATTATTTCCGTTATTTTCGCTTTCAACGGAAATAAACCCGTAAATCTATCCTTTCGTTACTCAGAGTCAATTAAAAACAACAGATATATCAATCCTTATACTGCTGATCGAGATAATCTTCGTAGCCTATCTCTTTGTCGTATTCCTTAGTCTCGTTGAGCTCTATGATGCGGTTCGCGGTCGTCGCCATTATCTCGTGGTCATGAGTTATAAAGAGCATATTGCCCTTGAACGACGTCATACCCTTGTTGAGCGACGTTATCGACTCGAGATCCAAATGGTTGGTAGGCTCGTCGAGCATCAAAAAGTTTCCGCCCTCGAGCATCATCTTCGCGAGCATACATCTCACCTTTTCACCGCCCGAAAGAACGCTCGCCTTTTTCATAGCTTCCTGTCCCGAAAAAAGCATCCTGCCGAGCCAGCCTCTAAGGTACTGCTCGTATTTTTCTTTGCTGAACTGACCTATCCATTCGACCAGCGAAAGATCACAGCCTTCGAAGTATTCCGAGTTATTCTCGGGAAGATACGTCGGTATTATCGTCTTACCGAAACTGAAAGTTCCCGAATCCGCCGTCTCCTTGCCTGCCAATATATCAAAGAGCATAGTCACTCTGTTGCTCTTATTTGTCAAAAATCCTATCTTCTCGCCCTTCTTAACGATGAAGCTGACGTTCTCGAAATAGCCCCTCTTCGTGAGCCCTTCGACCGTAAGGATATCGTTGCCGATCTCTCTTTCGTACTTGAACTCTATGAACGGGTACTTTCTCGACGACGGCTTTATGTCCTCTATGGTGAGCTTCTCCAGTTCCTTCTTTCTCGAAGTAGCCTGTCGCGATTTTGACGCGTTCGCAGAGAAACGGGCTATGAATTCCATGAGTTCCTTCTGTCTCTGCTCGGCTTTTTTGTTCTGATCCCTCATCTGTCTCGCAAGAAGCTGACTCGACTCGTACCAAAAGTCGTAGTTGCCTACGAACAGATTGATCTTGCCGAAATCGACGTCGCATATGTGCGTGCATACTTTGTTCAAGAAGTGTCTGTTATGCGACACTATGAGCACGGTATTTTCAAAATCGAGAAGAAAGTTTTCAAGCCACCTGATAGTCTTTATATCGAGATTATTCGTAGGCTCGTCGAGTATCAGAATATCGGGGTTCCCGAAAAGAGCCTGAGCGAGAAGAACCTTCACCTTTATCTTCGCGTCCACGTCAGCCATGAGCGTATGATGATATTCTTCGCCTATCTTGAGTTCGTTAAGAAGCGCCTCCGCGTTGCTTTCGGCTTCCCAGCCGTCAAGCTCTGCGAATTCGTCTTCGAGCTCCGACGCCCTTATTCCGTCCGCTTCGGAAAAATCCTCTTTTGAATAAAGAGCGTCCTTTTCCTCCATTATCTCAACGAGTCTTCTGTGTCCGAGCAGCACCGTCTCAAGCACCGTCTTATCGTCGAACTCGTTCTGATTCTGTTTCAAAGTGGACATTCTTTCGTTTTTATCTATTACTACTTCGCCCTTGTTCGGTTCGAGTTCTCCCGAAAGTATTTTGAGAAAAGTCGACTTTCCCGCGCCGTTAGCGCCTATAATGCCGTAACAGTTTCCCTTTGTGAACTTAATGTTTACTTCGTCGAATAAAACTCTGCTTCCGAACTGAAGCGATACGTTGTTTGCCTGTAACATCTCTACCTCGTAATAAAATACTGTTGTTATTATAACATAAATTCTAAAATAGTGGTAGCAAAATCACGGTAAATAGTTCGTAAATATGTTGATATTATCCGATAATTTCGCTCAAAGCCGTCGAAAAATTCGCGTTTTCAACAAGTTTTTTCGAAACGGTCGTAAAAAAACATAACGCTCGCAACGTTCGGGCGACGCAAAAATTTCTGATATCGTAAAAATATATCGGTGAAAAAAATATAAAAACCGCCGCGAAGACGCATTTACGCAACCATAAAATTTGAACCGAAATCAAAGAGATATTTGAAGATCCTACCTTTGAACCGACTTCGTTCACCTGTTATTATTCACGAAATCCTTCACGGCTTTAGAATATTTTTCGGGATAAACGCCGTAAGAACGGCCGTGCGGAGCGCCGTCGAACTCGACGAATTCGGCGTCGGGGCGCGCCTCCTTCAGCTTATAAGCGTGCCTTATATCGGTGAACCTATCGCCGGTCGAGTGCATTATCAAGATAGGACAGTTTACTTTCTTTATCGCTTTACAAATATCGGTTTCTCTCTTCGGAGCGCCGAGAACTATTTTGAGATACGCGTTGACTGCGGGATACAGCGCCTTAGCCAGCGCCCTCGGCACCTTCTTTGCGGCCATTCTGTCGATAGTTATCTCCTTAAGAGACGCGTACGAGCAGTACGATACCAAAAGACGTATATCGTCGCGTTTGCTCGCGACCATGATAGCGGTCGCCGCTCCGAGAGAAATGCCGTAGAGCGATATCCTCGCCTCGGGATCTCTCTTGTAGATATAGTCGATCCAAAGGTTGACGTCGACGGACTCGAACGTTCCGAAAGTTATCCCCTTTCCTCCCGTCTCGCCGCATCGGCGCATATCGGGACAAAGCGTGTTGTATCCGATATCGAGAAGGATATTCGCGTATTTGTTTGCCGTAACTCTGTTAGAATTATATCCGTGCAGTATTATGAAATAATCGTGCGACTCCCCGTCCCTTGCAGGCATGTAACTTGCAGTCATATCATAACCTTGACTGCCTTTTATGACTACCTTTTCGAACGGAAGAACGCTGACGCTCTTCGGAATATTATACTTTTCATCTTGATAGAGTACCGTTTCGTAACTTCTTTTTTTTACGAAAAACGCCGACTTTGATATAAAAACGGCAAAGGCTAGATACGCCGCTATTAACAATAAGACTATAGATAAAGGTATAGCTATCCACCACATATGGTTTTCTCCGTCGAGTGCAATTTTCAAATGCTTATTTACTTTCATTATATAGCTTTTTAGCGAATTGTCAATGCTAAAATAGAAATTACCGAAAAAGTCGGCGTAATTTTTCATAAATTAATAAAAATCATTTTACAAATGACTTTTTTGTGTTATCATAGTAAATGAAATATTATCGTAAGAGGTAAAAATGTCATCGTATTTAACGCATTATCATTTCGGTCAAGAAGTCAAAGCCCGTATCGGATCGAGACCGTGCATCGACGAAGCTCCATACGCTTTCAACATAGGACTTCAAGGTCCCGACCTATATTTTTATTATTTCGACAAACATTCTCCCGCGGTTGGAACGCTCGCTCATAACAATAAGATATACGAACAGTTCTCGAGAATGTTAGAATACGTCAAACAACATAAGGATGCGAAGAGTCTTTCTTACTTTTACGGTATGATATGCCATTACGCAATGGACTCTGTAACGCATCCTTACGTCTATTTTATGGAAGAAGAAGTATTGCCTTCGATTTATCCCGATCTCAGACCCGAAGCTCTTCATATAAGTCTCGAGACGAAAATCGACACGCTCATCCATAAAGAAAAACTTGCCTCTTCGCCGAAGTGTATGTCTAGCGTCCTATCGAGCGATAAGGAAACTCGCGAAGCGATAGCGGACTTCAATATCGCCGTTTTTGCGCCGCTATTCAACGCTCCTATAGATAGGAAAAAACTTATCGGAGCTATCAAACTCTTCAAAAATTATCAATCTCTTTTCGACGACCCGACGAAGATACTTCCTACCATATTCAAAGGAATATCCGCGCTTTCGAACTATCCGCCGAAACTTTATTCGTTCATACATCCTAGCGTGAAAGAAGATAAAAAGGGCGTCGATGCTCTCAACAGAACGCGCCGTTTCTTTCCGCGTTACAGAAAAGAGGACGAGGTGGTCGATTGGGACATCGACGGTATCATAGCGAACTCTCTCGACAAGGCGGAAATACTCATAGAGGATATGGAGAGAGCGTTGAACGAAGACGGCGGACAGCTTACTTCGACCCTCTATAACATAACTTACGACGGAAACAGAATACCGATCGAATTCATAGAGTGATCGTCGAGCGGCTATATACACACTGACCGCAATCACGCGAAGCGTATGATTTTCGCATACGAAAACTACCGCCGTAATCGACCTTCCAAGCTATAGACAGCGTTATCGAAAGTAACGGGAAAAGGTCGCAGATAGAATGAAGATAAACATAAAACATACGTATATGCATATCGGTTTTTACAAATAGACTAACTAAGGAGTAAAATTATGGCAAAAGAAAAGAATCAGCTTCGTTGGGGAGAACGCATAGCGTTCATAGGCGGCGAAGTGTACGGAGGAGGAGCTGTGCCCATACTTTCGGGCATATACTTTACCTTCCTTACGCTCGTTATCAATATTTCCCCTGCCGTTGCAGGTACGATAGTGCTTGCGTCTAAACTGTGGGACGCTATCACCGACCCGCTCATGGGAGTCGTGTCGGATAACACGCGTTCGAAATACGGCAGACGCCGACCTTACCTGTTTTTGGGTTCGATACTCGTCGTATTCGCGATGATGCTGCTATTCGCTCCGGGCTTCATGTCTCCTGAACGCATAAACGATCCCCTCGATCCGCTCAAGATAACTTTTGCCTTGACGACGTACTTATTCTATAATACCGTATCGACCATATTCAACGTGCCGTACGTTTCGCTCACTTCGGAATTTTCAACGAACGTCAACGAGCGTTCGCTAGTCAACGCGATAAGAATAGTCGTTGCTATGATCTCCGGCGGTATCTGTTTTATGTTCCCGACTATGGTCGTCGATTCGCTCATCGACAAAAAGATAACTCTCAATCAGTTCTACTGGATAACGACGATAGTATTCGGACTCTACTTTGCTATACCTATGCTTTGCGTCGCGCTGTTCACGAAAGAGAGAGTTCCTTATAATAAAGAAGAAAAGGTCAAATTCAGCTTCAAGCAGTTCATCCAGCCGCTAAAGGTAAAGTCGTTCGCAATGCTCATGGTAATGTACGTATTTTCCTTCGCATGTATGGATCTCGTCGCGTCCAACCTCATTAGTTTTGTAAAGTTCGCTATAGGCGGCGTGAGCGCTACTTTAGTATACGTTGCTCTGATGGCTACGGGCGGATGCGCTATGCCTATACTTCAGATAATAATGAGTAAAGGCGTATCTAAAAACTCGATATTCAAGTTCGGTATTCCGTTCTATATTCTCGGCGTTACGGGAATGGCTTTCTATCCATCGAATTGGAATCCCAATTTCGTATATATTTTCGCGGCGATAGCAGGTATCGGTTTCGGATGCGTACAGATGATACCGTGGCTCATATTCCCCGACCTCGTGGACGTAGGAGAGTTAAAACTCAAAAAACCGAACGCAGGTTCGTTCAGCGGTATAATGACGTTCATGCGTAAAGTAGCTTCCGGTCTCGGCGTATTCATCATAGGTATCGGCCTCGAAGCGGCTCACTTCGACGCAGACCAAACAGTCCAATCTGACGAAGCTATCCTCGCTCTCCGTCTCGTTATGTTCCTGCCCGTCGTATCGTTCCTCGTTATCGCTCTTATCGCGTCGTTCGCGATGAAAATGACCAAGAGGATGCACGCCAACGTCAAGGAACTTCTCGACATCCAGCGCGAACAGGGAAATCTCGATAATCTTACTAAAGAGCAAGAAGAAAAGTATAGAGAGATCGAAAAGAAACTCTTTTAATTTATACGCTCTATAAAGCGTGTATAATACCGAAAAATTTCAACAAATACGCCGCAAAACGAATATCGTTTTGCGGCGTATATTTTATAATGTCACATTTTTATACGTTATCAGATCTTGAGCCCTTTGAGATATTTTACGAATCCTTCTCTCAGTTTCTCATCGCGAAGAGCGTATTCTACCGTAGCTTCGAGATAGCCCTCTTTGTCTCCTATATCGTATCTCCTTCCTTCGAAGTCGTACGCATACACTCCGTCGATATCTATAGTCTCCAAAATGGCGTCCGTGATATACACTTCGCCGTTAGCGTGAGGTTTGCTTCTCTTTATGATATCGAATATCTCTGGTTTGAGAATATATCTTCCAAGCCCCGCGTACGTCGATGGCAACTCGTCAATGGACGGCTTTTCCACAATGCCCTTCATTTCCGTATAGCGCCCCTTAGTCCTGCCCGGTACTATTATACCGTACTTCGGAGCCTCTTCCCTCGGGACCTCCTGTACTCCTACTATACTCTTTCCCGTAGTCTCGTATGCGTCTATGAGCTGTTTAAGACACGGTTTGGATTCGTTATATATGAGATCGTCTCCGAACATTACGGCGAACGGTTCGTTACCGACGAACGCCTCGGCTTCCAGGATAGCGTTGCCCGAGCCGTTCATTTCTTTTTGTCTCACGTAATATATATGAGCCATATCCGCTATATCTCGAACCATCTTAAGTTCGCGGCTCTTGCCGCCCTTCACAAGTAGATCTTCGAGCTCTACGCTTCTGTCGAAATGATCCTCGATACATTTCTTATTCTTGCCTATTATGATAAGTATGTCTGTAATGCCGCTATCGACCGCTTCCTTGACGATATATTGCAAAGTCGGCGTATCTATTATCGGCAACATCTCCTTCGGCATCGCCTTTGTCGCCGGCAAAAATCTTGTTCCGAATCCCGCTGCCGGGATCACTGCTTTCGTTATCTTCATTATAAGTTCCTCGACGTTTCCTTAGTAAATGTATATGTACGTTGTCTGTCAAAACTTGCATTTGACCGCAAAATATTTCAAATTCACGTTTAATATAGCTTTATGCTACTATAATTTGGTAAAAAAATCAAGTTAAATCGCCGAAAATTATGTATATATTCATAGTATCTTTCCATTTGTAAATAATATTAAAAATGTATTAAGAAATACTTTCTTCAAAAAAATTGTAATTATATACGATTTATGAGATAATATCTTTGTAAGGAGCGAGCGTATGTCGGAAAAGAAAGTGATACTTCATATAGACGCCAACAACTTTTACGCATCGGTGGAAGCGTGTCTCAATCCCGATCTTAAAGGTAAAGCGATAGCCGTATCGGGCGATCCCGAAAAGAGGCACGGCATCATACTAGCAAAGAGCGAACTTGCAAAAAAATACGGCGTAACTACAGGCGAAGTGATATGGCAAGCTCAAAGAAAATGCCCGAATCTCATACTAGTTCCTCCCCACCACAACGAATACGTCAAATTCTCAAAACGTCTGTTCGACGTTTATACCCAATACACCGATAGAGTAGAACCTTTCAGCATCGACGAGTGCTGGCTCGACGTTACTCACTCCCTAAAATTATTCAAGAGCGGAGAAGCGATAGCGGAAGAGATCCGCAGACGCGCAAAAGAAGAGATCGGAGTCAGCGTATCTATCGGCGTTTCGTTCACTAAGATATTTTCAAAACTCGGATCGGATATGAAAAAGCCCGACGCCACGACCGTGATCAACGAGGACAATTACAAAACTCTCGTGTGGAAACTGCCCGTACGCGATATGATGGGCATCGGCGGCTCTACCGAAGAGACGCTTAAAAAGCTCAACGTAACGACGATAGGCGGTCTCGCTCATACCAACCGAGACCTTCTGAAAAGTCATATCGGAATACTTGCCGACAAACTCATTGACGCGGCTCTGGGCATAGAAGACGAAGAGATACGTTATTATTACGACAACCGTATTCCCGAAAGTATAGGTCATTCCACTACCCTGCCGCTCGACATATCGACGCTCGGAGAGGTCGAAGCGATCTTTACCGCGCTCGCCGAGATGGTAGCGACCCGAATGAGAAGACACTCCCTAGTCGGGAATTCCGTATCTATATGGATAAAATATAATAATATGAAATCAATCACGAGACAGTCGACGCTCCTCATCCCGACTTCTACGTCGAGCGATATAGTCAACGAAGCGATAAAAATATTCTCGGCAAATTACGACTTTCGCAAAGACTTGCCTATCCGCGCGCTCGGCGTCGCTATGTCGAAATTGACGAATGAAAACGAAAGCGTATACCAGATGAGCATATTCGACGAAAAAGACGTAAAAAGCGAAAAGCTCGAAAAGACGGTGGATACCTTAAGGGCAAAGTACGGATACGATATTATGAAAAAAGCCAGTTCCATGAAATACGATAATATATGCCGCGACCTCAAAGACAGCGACTTCGTACCGTTCAAAAAATGACGCGTTACGATATGCTTTATCTATTTATTAGCGCTAAGCGGAATCGCTAGTATCATTGACGTCGGTTTTGTTATCGGCGTTATTTTTTTTCTTCGCGTCTGCGCTTCCATTAAGCGTCTCTATAGGATACTTTTTTATAATATAATGCGAGATCGCTCCGATAAACGCGCCGACTGCTCCTCCTATCAAAGTGAGATAAGGAAGATAGGCGAACACCGCCGCGCTGCCGGTAAACAGCGAAGCTACGGCGACCTGAACAAAATTATGCGTGATAGCGGATATAGAACTTATCCCTACAAGCGAAAATGCCTTGAGCGAAAGAAGCGCTACGCTGACGATGTAACTCACCGTTCCCGCGGTAAAAGAAAACGCGAACGCACTGATATTTCCCTGATAAATAGCGTTGATAACGCAACGCATGACGACGATGAGATACGCTTCTCCTTTGCCGAGCAACAATATCGAAGTCAATATTACTATATTCGCTATGCCGACCTTGGCGTACGGCATGAACGGAATAAGCGGCGGAAGCGAATTTTCAACTATGCTGAGCAGTATAGCGAGCGCCAAAAAGATTGCGGTCGTCGTGAGTTTTACGGAATTATTTTTCATCAGCTCACCGCATCGACGTCGCCGCCGCCTTTTACGACTACCGTTATTTTGTTCGGCAAGCATACGATAGAACCGCTTTTGATATATCCTTGATGCTCGCACAGTTTATCTTTACACGTAGGGTCGACGACCTTTACTCCGTTGACGTCGATCGTGACGGTAAGTTTACCGTCTATCGTAAACGTACTGTTTTCATTAATATTAGACGCGAACACGAGTTTTCCGTCGTCGTAAACTTCGACGTATTCCCCCTTCGTATCGAACGTCATGACAAGAAATGCCGTCAGAGCCACGAGAACTATAACGAGAGCGAGCGTATCCCACGCTCTCAACGCTCTATGGTTTCTTACGTTTTCAACGCCCTTAACGTCCAATTCTTTTCCTCCTAAAGTACTAAAAGACACTTGCCGCCGCTCGCTCTATACCGTACGTTACGACAATTTTTTTTAACGCGTAGACGGAACTCTTACGCGATATTAAACCGATACCTCTCCGCAGTCGTTCTTATTCAGTCATCCGCTTAGGCGACTATACAGCTATTCGGTCTTGCTCCCCTTTCGTATACGTTTCGACTTTGACGCCCGCCTCGCCGTCTTCGCTCATAAATATCGCCGTCTCTATATCCTCGCTCTGAAGAAGGAGCTCTCCGCGCTCTTTACCTAGTATCATGATAGAAGTCGTCAATATATCCGCGACAACCGACGACTTTGCCGTTACCGTCACAGATATGAGTCCGCTGTCTGACGGTCTGCCGTTACGCGGATCTATTATATGATGATAGCGTCTGCCGTCTTTATCTATATAATATCTCTCATAGTCGCCCGAAGTCACGACGGAAGTATTTTTCACGGTTATTATCTCTTTTATATAGTCGTCCGTCGCGCCCTTTCTCGGATTTTTGACGCCCACTCTGAAGGTTCTGTCTCCGTAAAGATACAGATTACCGCCTATATCCGCAATACCGCTCTTGACGCCGTACTTTTCAAATATTTTGTGCGCTTCGTCGGCGATATATCCCTTAGCAAGTCCGCCGAGATCGATCTTTGCGCCGTCTATAAGTTTTGTTATCGTCTTTTCTTTCCCGTCGTATAAAAATGCTCTGTCGAGCCCTACGAGCTCCATCGTCTTATCTATATCCCCGTTGCTTGGAGGAGTCTTGTTCTCCGAGTCGATTTTGTCGGGAGAGAATCCCCAAAGCTCTACGAGCGGATATACGCTGATATCGAATACTCCGTATCCGAATAAGTCCTTTAACTTAAAATAGTACGTATATGCATATCCAATTAACATATCAGCGATATCATCTAGGGCTACTTTCCCGCCGACTTCGGCGCGGTTGATACGGCTGATACATGAGTTATCTATTGCAGTCGAGACCGATCTTTCCACGTCGTTTATGAGCGACAGTATAGCCTTTTCCGCCTTCTTCGAGTTGTTGCCTTCTATCTTGAGATTTACGACGGTACCGATAAGATACCGCGTCGTCTCGACACTGCAAGAACATAGCGAAAACAATAAAGAAACGGCGAGGATAACTGCGATAACGGGCAAAACGCATCTCGATACTTTTTTCTTTTTGATCGGCTTTTTCTCTTCGCAGTCAGTATTAAGTTCCATACCTAGCAACATCATTCTCCTTAACGTCTTATGTACTATTTCGCGATATACTCGGCTATAGGGATTATATTATCCCTTTTGACCCAACTCTGCGGATTGATGCAAGCGTTTACTATAGCGTTCTCGTCGTCGTTTAGGTTCTCTTTCATCATGATAGAACGGGCGAGCATCTTTATTATGGACGCGTCGATGCCCTTGAGCTTGTTTATATCCATAGCCCCGCGCAGGTAATAGAAGCGCATACCGCTCGTGATCGCATTATTTTTCCTAAGACGCTCGGCGTAATTAAGATCGGCTTTGAGCATACCTACGCCCATAACGACGACCTTTTTATTGTGGAGTTTGACACGCGCGGCTTTTCTTAAAAACTTCCTTATATCGTATATCATATACGCCTTTATTCCCGCAGCGTATACGATAATATCGTAATTATCGAGCTTGCCCTTAAAGTTTTTCAGTTCGCTCGTCTCGGTATCTATTTCTTTTGCGGAAAGCTCTTCCGAAAGAAGGTCCGCGTACTCTTTCGAGCTTCCGTATTTCGATTTGTATAAAATTATTGCCTTTCTCATTGATTTCTCCTATATATACGCCGAAGACTGCGCCTGCCATCTGCCGTTTCGATGTTACTATCGATTTCCTTTTTAATGATCTTCCGATAAAAATTTTACCATACTTTCGCGCTATAATCAATTCTTTTCGCAAAATGATTGCGCTCGCCGCCTCGCTCTTACGAATAAACGCCGTTAAAATATCGAGTTTTATGAAAACGCCCGTATGTATAACTTCGCAATTTACATTTTTTTACCAAAATCGCGGCGAAAAAGGTTTACGGCGACTCTGTTATGAGCTAAAATAATATTAATATAAAAAACGACGGACGACTTTACGCGTTAATAAAACTCTTTCGAAGTCTTAACGCAAAGCTGAGTCTAAAACAAAGGAGCGTATTTACCATGTCGGAGGCATTTGAACAAATAGGAACGGCTATCAAAGAATTTTTCGCAAACGCGGGGCTGAAAATACTTTCGCTGATCGCGGTCGTGATATTCGGCATCGCTCTCATCAAAATAATCAAATTGATACTGAAAAAAATACTTTTGAGAAGTCCTATCGACAACTCGCTGATTTCCTTCACGCTATCTATCGTCAACTTCCTGATGTACTTCTTGCTGATAATGATAGTGGCGCATATGATGGGGATACCGACCACGTCGTTCATAGCGTTGCTCTCGGCGTTCGGTCTTGCCGCGTCGCTTGCATTGCAGGACAGTCTCGGCAACCTTGCCAACGGCATTATCATAATATCGTCAAAGCCGTTCAAAGTCGGCGATTTCGTAGACGTGGACGGAATATCGGGAACGATAAGGTCGATAAGGATGCTTCATACAAAAATAGAGACCACGGACAACAAAGTCATAAGCGTTCCTAACAGCAAAATCATATCGTCGGCGATAATCAATTATAACGCCAATCCGCTAAGACGTCTAGATATAGACGTTGCGGTAGCGTACGGCAGCGATATAGAGAGCGTCAAATCGACGCTTATGGATATCGTTATCGAGCATCCCTATTCCCTATCGACGCCCGAGCCTCTCGTGAGGCTCAAAACTCTCGGCGAATCGGCGCTCGTATTCACGGTCAGGATATGGTGCAAGAGCGAGAATTATTGGGATCTATATTATGACGTCAACGAGACCTGTTACAACGTCCTCAACGAAAAAGGCATAACCATACCGTACAATCAGCTTGACGTACACATCAAGGACGTCGGCGGCTACGTTCTCGGCAGGCTCGAAAAGACGTCTGAAGACGTCGCCCCCGAGACAACCTTTAGAGATAATAGCGAGCCTAACGGCGATATACGCTCGGGAGAGGAGGATAAGCAATGAAGAAGAGGATAGTCATATTATTGCTCGTTCTCATTATGAGCGTATTGATACTGCCCGTTACGGGATACGCGGAGAGTTACGGCGGCGAGGAAATATACGTGAGCTTTGAAAGAGCGGAAGCCGAGAATATCTCCTACGCGTTCCCAAAGAACCAGAGTCTAAAGAGCGTCGACGTATTCGTCGGCGAAACGCTCGATATAACGACCGCGTTAAAAACGCCTTTTAGCGCCGATCCCGACGGCGAACATACTCTCGAGTACGTTACGGAAAGCGGCGGAATATCGGTCGAGAAAAAGTCGTCGTCCGTGTCCGAGACTCCCTATCGCCGAATAGTTAAGGATACCGTCGCCGTATCGGGGCTTTCTCTAGGAAGCTACGACTTAGCCGCGGTATACGATGCGGACGGAAGGGAATATTTCGACGGCATAACCGTCAACGTTATGCCCAAAGAGGCGAAGACTCTTACGCTGTCTACCTCAACGAACTCGCTGACGAAAGGCTCGAAGATAGACTTCATACTGACCATCGACTCGTCTCCTACGCTGTACGTGCCTGAGAGCGAGATCGATGTCTCTGTGAACGGCGTGAAAATCGACTCTTTGAAAGGTTACGAGATCGGGAACGTGGATATACTCGACGTGAAACTTGAATGTCTCGGCAAGGAGCTTAGAAAGACCTTCGCCGTAAAGGAACAGACGCCGCTCACGAGCCTCGAGTTCGAAAAGGACGTATATTCGTTCCTTCTCAGCGACAAGCGCGGAACTATCGTCGTATACGCAAACAAGGACGCGCGCCCCGACGTAGTTCTAACCTCAAAGAGCGACTGTATCGCCGTATCGGCGGTAACGTCGGTCACGAGCGACAGAGAAGGTTTTGACAGATATGACGTCTCCGTCGAGTTCAATAGCGAAGCCGTCGGCGAGACCGTTATGCTTCGCGCAGGCGATACCGTACGTTTCGGCGCGGTAAATATAATAGGAAAGGTGGAGAGCGTCGCGGTGAGATCGGAGAACTCGTCGTTCTCGGTCAAGGAGACTTCGATCTTCCACGCTGTCATAAACGGGATAGCGGACGTCGACACAGAAGTTATATGGAGCGTGAACGGAGTTGAGCTCGACGAAAAGAGTTCTACAGTAACGGTTAGAAACAAATATGCGGGCGACGTTACGGTAAAAGCCGACGTCGGCGATATCAGCGGCGAATACTCCTACACGATAGACGTATCGAAAGGTCAGATAATTCTTACCGTTATATTATGCGTTGCCGTTATAGCTCTGTGTCTCCCTATAATCTTTCTCCTCAAAAAGTCGCCCAAGACCGACCCCAAGGAGACTATCATCAAGGATAACACTGTCATTATCAGCGATCTCATGACGCTTCGAAGATCTATAGAAGAAAAACCTGCGGAAAAGAACGTCAAACTGGTAACGAAAATACTCATCGCTATAGCCCGTTCGGAGAAGAAGTGCACCGAAGAAGCGTACGAGTCGACCAATAAGAGTTTTCTTAGCGCGGCAGACGCGGCAAAAGAGGCGAAGGCGATTGCCGACAGACTGCCCCATATCCTCAAAAATTCTAAAAATGAAGACGCTATCGCCGCTATCGACAGCATAATATCTTCGCTCAAGAGCTGTAACGTCATAATAGGCAAAGTCATTGAAAACAGTTGATATACTTAAATTAGCTCTACCGAAACGTTAAAGCGATGTATATGATAAAACTTGATAAAACAGCAAAAAAGCAATAACGAAAAAGTTATTGCTTTTTTATTGATAGTTCATATCCAAAATATAAAAACGTTAATATATGCATTATATTTTAGACATCTAAGCATATGAAAGCCTTTAAGCCGCGGAGCTAAAGTTTACGATATTTCTCCGTCGTTACCGCTATCCTCATCTTTATCATTATCCGCGTTACTACCGTTATCCGCATAGTTATCGACGATATTCTCCGCGTTCTTATCCTGTTCTCTTTTCGCCTTACGTTTCTCTTTGAGGAGCTGTTTCCTGTACTCGAGATTTTCCTCTATCTGAGTTACTCTTAGGTCAATGAGATCCTTTGCCATTTCGTACGCTGATTCGCCGTCTACGGCTATCTCGGTCTCCTTGATCTTTATCTCCGCGTCGTTCTCCTTTGCGTTCATTCTGAGTTTTCTAAGGCGTTCGTCTTCGATCCTGAAGTACGCCATAACTTCGCCGTCCTTGACGCTGAGCTTCACTACTTGCTTCGTTCCCTTACCCACGGTCAAGTGATACTTTGCAAACGACGCCTTCTCTCCCGACTTCTCGATAGCGTAATCGCGAAGTCCGAATATGTACCTTTTCTGATCGTCGCTAAGGAGCAGTATCGCGTCCTGTATATCGAGTCTCTCGCTTCCGTTGATTATTACCGCGCCGTCGGCTACAGTCATGACAGACTCGCCGTCTCTCTTTTCGAAGGCGTAGAAAGAGCCGTCGTCTTCGAGCCTTCTAGCTTCGTCCCTATTCGCTAATTGACCTTCGGCTATTACTACCGCGCCGTCGGGAACGTATCTTCCGCTCTCGCTATTCGTAGCGGCTATCTCATCCCTGCCTCGGGCGTCCTCCTTGTCGTCGCTGCCTTTCGGTTCTCTGTCGCTAGGGCTCGATCCGCCTTCTTTGCCGCTCTCGTCTATCTCGTCCTCGTCGTCCTCATCATCGTCGTCTTCGTATTCGTCGTCGTTATCCGTATTGTCGTTAGGATAATAAGGATATGGAGGATACGGCGGATAAGGCATAGTAGCGTTCTCCTTCTTCTTCATTACCAGTATGAACATACAAATCATACCTATTATGAACATCGCAACGTTAAAGAACAGCATCACGCCCATACAACAGCTAAGAACTATGAGCCAGGTCAATATCTGATCGGGCATACCTACGCTTCCCTGATTAGTTCCGTTATTGTTGTTATTGTTATTGTTGTTATTATCGTTATCGCCTTCTACTACAGCTTCGAACGCGTACGGCATACTAGCCGTCGGCGTAGGCGATACGTCTCCCGACGCGGTTATAAACTCGAAGTTATTCGCGTACGCGGACTTTATCTTCGCTACTACCTGATACGTCTCTCCGTCCTTTAGCTTGCTCTTAGATACCGTCTTGCCGTCCTCGTCATAGTACGTGT
>Ga0209064_1000286_pt1 | contig 116996 bp, 103 predicted proteins | sample Inofromicrocosms_FD_187498 | JGI IMG/M metagenome (GOLD analysis project Ga0209064, IMG submission 187498) | Mouse cecum microbial communities from Vienna, Austria - Inoculum for glucosamine and mucus D2O microcosms (SPAdes) (version 2) | ecosystem: Host-associated > Mammals > Digestive system...
ACGAAAAGTCAGTCTTCCACTCAACCTGCGCCAGCTACAGCTTGAAAATAGATTGCTGTAACTGATTATACTATATTTTCTGTAATCTTCCAAGTCTGTCTACAAAAACAGAATTTCGGAAGGTTTGCTTCTTATACCCTTTTCTACGTCACAAACCGCTAGAAGCATTCATACTTATCAAAGAGCCTTTTTACATTTTTTATGTTTCTTTGGCACACCAAAATATGATATGGATAATGAAATAAAAGAATACTCTTGCTTCCATCATATGGCGAAGCAGTTGCATCTATAACGATCTCTCCTATCATTTTCCCCCTAATATATCCTCGACTGTCGTATATTTCGCAAACCCAGACAAACCTTGGAAGAAGAAGATTGATGTATCTTTCTCTGACTTCCTTATTTTTAATGCCAAAATTCGTGATTCGCCTTTGCTTATAATTTCTTGAAGAACACATAAAAAGTCTTATGATAACAGGCGACTTTTTTGTTCCTAGTTCAGGTTTAAATCTTTGAACACCAACTTCTTTACTCGCTAATGCCGATGTACAAATATCATATGCATCCTGTGCTTCAAGAAACATTCTTTTATACAACGGAACCATCAATGTATCCGGCTCATAAGCACCTAATGTACTTTTGTCAGCTGCTCTTCCCTTCTCTCCCGTTGATTTCCATTCGAAATTCTCGTATGGGCTGTGACCATCATCCATCACAATATAATTGTCACATAAATCCGCCGAATCAATGAGCCAAATATGATTACCTCCCATGGTGTCATATACTGCGTAGATCTTTCTCCCTATCTTATCATACTGAATTTCTCCATGTCCTATACATACGACGGAATGCCTAGTTTTTTCGTCCACCTTTACCCCTACTGCAACAGGAAGTCCTGACTCTATAAAATAGTGCATTATCCTTTTAAATTGTGACATATCAGCAAATAAGTTCCTACTATAGAGCCTTGGTGAAAATCCCGCGTCTCCAAACACCTTTGTTATGACAGGATATCCCAATCCTCTGGAAGGCATATTTCTCTCATATCCATTTCTCTCTGTTGCTTCTGCTATTTCGCTTGGCAAAATACTTCTATACTCCGAATATTTCCTACTAAAATAGTCCATTAAGTTCAATATCGTTATTTCTGCACAGGTTGTAGTTTCTCCATCTTGCATGGAAAACGGGAATGCGTTAATTTGCAATCTTATTCCATAAATTGTTGCAGAATATTTTGCATAACGCATATATGTATTATTTTGTTCAACAAGAAAATACGGGCTTATTAGTACCCGTCCGATTTTCCCCTCTTTCAAAGGACGTACTACTATTGTTCCTATAAATTTCTCCTGAAGTATTTTTTTATCTAAATCCGGAAAGTCAACTGACGGTTCATCCACAAATAAATTTCCTTCAAACAAAAACAATCTTTTACAAAATCTCTCATACTTTCCATGCTTACACGAAAAATGCATATAATAACTATCTCTATAAATTCTGTCGACGTATTTATGTTCTATTGCTATGGTCAATACTGGTATTTTTTTCAATAGCATAGATAAAATTTTATAAGAATTATTGTTCTCCAGAATTTCTTCTGACTCAACATTATCACCAAAATCAAGTATATCTAGCAAAAAAGTTAATAATTCCTCAGATGAACTGATAACTACAATTTCTTTATCCTGCTTTTCTAACTCATCAGTTTCATTGGAGAACGATATTTGCTCTTTATCCTCAGTCATACAAAAACCCCTTTTCAAAAATTATCTTGTCTACCAAACCAGCATCCAATGATTCCCGACTTTTCTTATTATATTTTGTTTTTCTAGATGCATAAAAGACAATGCTACTTTCTTATCATCACAAGAACAATTTTCTTCCTGCCCTAGGTGAGTACAACTCCAATCCTCTTCCTGGTAATCGCACTTTCCATCCCTATTGGCTGTTTTAACATCTCTTTCACCAAAAAGCTTTTCCTTATTACCTATACAAAGTTCTACAATACGCGCAAAGACACAATAATCGAAATCTTCTATCCTGGTAATTGATGAGGCAATTATATCCACTAAATCCATACCAACCAAAACCAGGTCTATTTTTCTTTGAAAAAACCATTTTACCAAAAATCTGTATACTGCATGGTACGTCTTATTTATTGCATCAGAAAATTTTATCACCAGATGTGTATTAAAGATTTGTCCCTCATACTTATTTTCCTCATTCAAATACCAAAGATTCAGTTCATCCTTACTAATTGAATTTACTGCTTCCGCATTATACTGATTAACTAAAACATAAACAAAAAATCTTGCTTCCTCGAACGGCATGTTAAAGTCTTCCTGTAAAATCTTAATCATCCCATCTACATTACCCTTAATTACATATTCATGATCTTGCATGTTTACCACCTCCCTCGAAACAAGAACTATTATCTCTCACTTCTAATATGGATTTTCTTTAGCAAAAATTATTTCTTGTTTCACAAATCCTGTAAATTGTGCATTTACCATTTTCTTCCCTCCTCAAAAATCAATATGTCTATCGGCACTTACAAAAAAAGATAAGCAAACAAAGAGAAGTTTCCTTCTCTTTATCTCCTTACCTTTGATCAACCAGATTCATTGTAACATATTACATGACATATTTCGATACTTTTTTCTAAAAATTTAGGAATTTTCTATCACTATCAGTATTATTTTTGTACACACAACTTCTTTATACGAAAGAACTTCAAGCATATGGCTATTCCAATCTGCCGAAAAATATGTTATCGTTACTAAATAACACTAAGAAAGAAGGAACTCCTATGATCACAAGTGTCCCCGGAGAGTTTTATATATTTGAAGCAGATACTCTCCCCTCTCATGAAGAATTGACAGCATTTTTCCAGGATTTGAATGAGAATGATATCCTGGAGCTTCGTATAGGCTCTGCCGCTGTCTTTCACGTAAATAAATTTTATCTGCAGAATAACCTTGATTTTATTAATCTGGCTATCGAAAAGGCTGCCGACACCTTCGAAAAAGCCGCAAGAATCTGTCCATACAATGTTCCTGTCCCAGTATTGGATCCAAATGGCAGCTGCATCAGCATTATCAAACGTATCCCGACTTATTATAATCATTTCTACCGTTATAACGGCGGCATAGATCTAAGTTTCTTGAATCGATATGATTGTATCGCATTACACGGCCTGAATGAGTACTCTGTAGAAATATACAAGCAGGTTCTGCCGCTGTGGCACGGCGGTCAGGTTTATCTGATCGGCTCAGAATGGCAGGATTTTCTGGATGTGCTTCCGGAACTTCCGAATCTCCAGATTACAGTCTCAGATCGTTTAGACGGGTTTCCGTCTGCCGAATTTTTATCCGGCAACATCCATACTCCAATCATCAACAAGGATACTGTGGTCCCTGAATTGCCCGGTAATCCTAACGCTTTACACATTATTCCGGGACTGCCCCAGAACGAAGACAATTCCAGATATGAAAAAGGGATTATGTTTTATGATGAGATTATGATACTGACTTTTATGTTTTCCTATGTCATCCATCCCGGAACAAAGAATCCTGACAAAAAATTCTTTGTAATAGACGGTGATTTTCGTCTTGAAGGAATCTACGGTATCTGGCTCAAGGTGTTTACTGCCGCAAGATATGCTCTGTCGAAAGGATATATTCCGGTCTTTAAGATCATTTCCTCCGACGCAAATATCTACTCGGATCAGAGAGATGACGATATCTGGGATAAGTTCTTCCTACAGCCTGGCGGTTACACCATAGACGACGTATTAAAGAGCAGTTATCTCGCCCTGTCGCCTAATATGAACCTTCTGAACACAATGCGTTTTATTATGGACGAGGTGTCTCAGGGCTTCGAGCTTTCCTGGCCACATGGAATCTTTAACGATCAGGTGAAAAAATATGTAAATGAACGGAAAACGCGTTTTCTTCCGCATCCGGAACGTACACTGGGCGTCCTGATACGGGGAACGGATTACACCCAAACCCGGCTGCCCGGTCATGCAAAACATGCTAGTATAGATATGGTCGTTCAAAAGATTAACGAAGTAACGGAGCTCTGGGATTTTGACTATGTCTATCTGGCGACGGAGGATGCCGAGATCTGCGCCAGGATGAAGGACTACTATGGCGCCCGCCTTACCTGTACAGATCAGGAAAGATATGTGATTGAGCCGGGGCAGTTACTGATGGACCTTCACCAGGTCAAAAAAGCGGGCAGCGGGTTTCGCCTGGGTGTGGAATACATATGCTCTGTCAGTCTTCTGGCACAGTGCCACAGCCTGATCGCCTCTGGAAATTGCGGTGCTTATGATGAAGCTTTAAGAGAAAACGGCGGAAAATACAGACATATATATAAATTGTATTCCTCATAAAAGAATGGTAGAATGTATAAAGACTAAAAAATATTGGAGGACTCTTTAAGATGCGAATCGCTATGTTTTATACCGACATCGAATCATTTAATTTCTTTGTCGATCAGTTAGATCACGAATTCCGGTCCAAAGGTCATGAAACCTTCATTTTTGATATGACTGCCCCGTCGGACGAATCACCGCATTCTTATGCTCGTTTTATAGAATTTGCTTCCACAAAGATAGATCTTGCCGTCTGCTTTGACGGGATGTGTGTCCGGCAGGATGTATTGATCGAGACCTGGGATGCCTGGGAAACGCTGGTTGTCGACATACTCATGGATCCTCCCTTACGTTTTCATCCGACTCTTCTGCGGCATTCGAAGCACTACCGGCTGTTCTGCTGTGACCGGGATCACGTAGATTATGTGCGGAGATATTTTTCAAAAGAAGTTCTCCACGTGGACTTCATGCCTCACGTCGGTGTCGTGCCATCCCAGGATGCTCCTGTCATCCCCTATGCCGAACGGAAATATGACATCTTATTTTGCGGAACCTATTACCGCCCGCAGGACAGGCTTGCTATGCTTAATGAGCGTTTAAAAGACAGGCCCGACATACAGGAACTCTATCAACTCATGTATCAGAATCTGACAGCCGACAGCACTCTGAACCTGGAGCAGGCGCTTCTGCTTACTCTAAAGCAGAAGAATCTGGCTGTCTCTGAGGATACTCTGCGGGTATTATTTGCGTATTCAGAGAATGTCGACTGGGCAGTCCGCATGTATCAGCGGGAACGCGTGATAACGGTTCTTGCCAATACCGGTTTTGATCTGTATCTTCTGGGACGGGGCTGGGAGAACCACAGCTGTGCACAGTATCCGAATGTACACCGGATTGACGACAGGATTCCATATGGCGAGACTCTGGCATATATGGCGGATGCGAAGATCAACCTGAATGTATTTCCGGGCTTCAAATCCGGGACGCATGACCGGATCTTCAATACTTTACTACAGCATTCCCTTCCCCTTACAGACCGCAGTTCATGGGCTGAGGAGTATTTTACGGACGGTCAGGATATTGCATTCTACGACCTTTTGCATCTTGACCAGCTTCCGGCAATTGCCCGGGATCTGCTGAACAATCCTGCGAAGGCGGAGGCCATGATCCAGAAAGGATATGAAAAAGTTCTGCGTGACCTGACATGGAAGAATTGTGCTGACTGGATACTAGATACCGCGTCCGGCCGGAATTTTTCTGTCACGAGCCCTGATAATGATAAAATTAACGAAACGAAGGAGCCCTCAACCATGAAAATACAACTTACCATCTCACTTCTGGTATCCGACCGTATGGCAACCCTCGGCCGGTGCCTGGCGTCTCTCAAGCCTCTCCTGCGTGAGCTTGACAGCGAGCTGATCATCGTCTACACGGGAAGCAGTCCGGACACTTTGGAGCTGGCAGAGCAATATACCCCTCACATCATTCCATTTACCTGGTGCAATGATTTCGCCAAGGCCCGGAATGCGGGACTTAGCGCCGCCAGAGGGGAATGGTTCCTCTATCTTGATGATGACGAATGGTTCGAGGATGTGGACGAAATCCTCTATTTCTTTAAAAGCGGTGAATACCGGCAGTATCAGACAGCATTTTACATTCAGCGGAATTATACGGACTGGGAGGGCATTTCCTATGCAGACGCATATGTAGGGCGCATGTGCCGTCTGCTGCCGGAGACACGCTTTGTTTTCCCGATTCACGAGAATATAAAACCATATCCGGAACCAAGCAAGAAATTCAGCACCTTCGTACATCACTTCGGCTATGTCGGTGTGAAAAATGATTCGCAGCAGGCTGAAAAATCTGACCGGAATCTGGCTCTTCTGGTGAAACGTCTCAAGACCGAACCGGCATCCGCCCACCTGTATGCCCAGGCCGCCCAGGAATACTCCAGTTCCGGGGAATTTGATACTGCAATCGAGTATTGCCGGAAAGGACTTACGCTTGCACAGAAGACGAATAAACCGGATTCTCTGGAAATGTGGCTTCAGCTTGAGCTTCCGGCGCTTATTTCTTATACCGGAAACCAGAAGCTTTCCCTTGAGGAAGGCGAGCGTCTTCTTGATTCTCCCCGGTTGTTGGAAGTCGGGCGTCTTAACCTGGCTGTTAAGCTTGTCAATCTCTGCTGGAATCTGAAGGAATACAAGAAAGGTCTGGAATTTGTCAGGCAGTACAGACAGACCTTGGAATATCTGTGGCAACATTCAGAAAAGGCTATGACACAGAACGGGATCACTTCTACATTTGCCAGCGGGGAAATGCAGGCTATGTCTGTCTATGTGAAAGGATTGTTCTTTGCGTCAGAGATTGCAACAGGCGCAGACTCCGCAATAAACCAGCTCCTTTCCTGGATCCCCTGGGAGGATAAGTCCCGCATCGAACCACAGTATGAGAATCTGGATGAATGGAAAAGACGGTATCCTGCCCAGAAGGAGGCTATTCTAAGCGGTTACGCCGGCCTTTCTTCCGATAATTTCTATGTAACTCTTCAAAAGGCATACTATGCCGAAGAATTGAAGCAACATGATGAAATTTATAGTTTCTGGCAGTTATGCGCCGGAAATTGCCCGGTACATTTCCTGACACCGTTGGTTGAAATGGCCGTAAGAAATGGTTTTTCTCTGGAAGTGTTATTAGGCAGGCTTACTCTTGATGACTGGGATATCTGCGCCAGATCGCTGGCTCAGCGCACCAGGCTTCCTGATATGGATGATTTCTGCCAGAAGCTTCTTCCCGGATTATCTGAATCCGGTTATCCGCTCTTTGCAGAACGGCTGATCCAGCATTTTCTTGAAAGACAGCTGACACAGGGACTTTTAGAGCCGTCCCGCCTGCTGGCATTGTTGAATGAATATTGCGAAAGTGTCATCGCCGACGCGAAAATGATATACCGGGATGAGCTTTTGAATGATGTCGATTCTTATATATTGCCTGCGAAGTATAAATTCGCAGTGCGTATCCAGAATGCACTGCAACTGTTAGATGCACAGGATTATGCCGGATGCGTCCCTCTTCTAACCGAGGCACTGCATCTCTGCCCGCAATTGTCCATTGCAGTCAGCGGATTGACGAAATATCTGAATGAACTGCTTAAGAATCCGCCGCAGCCGGCCTCTCCGGAATTCGCAATCCTGGGCGGGCAGGTGAAGCAGATGCTTCATGGGCTGATGGCGAATCAGCAGTGGAATGAGGCTTATGGGGTGAATGCACAGCTTATCTCCCTTCTTCCGGATGATCTGGAGGTATTGAGGCTGAAGCAGGAGATTCTGAGTGCGCTTCACTCCTGCCAAGTGGAATAAAGCCAGGATACGCCGGACTAATTTAATAAAAAGCAGAAGGGAATCAAAATTGTGACACTTTGATTCCCTTTGATACATTCACCTTTTGCCAAGATCATCCGGCTCATGACACATAATATCAATTAATCTCTGACATAGATATCTCGCGTATAAACCTTCTCACTCACACTCTTCAATTCATCTGTAATCCGATTCGCCGCGATGACGTCCGCCATTCTTTTGAATGTCTCCAAATCACGGATAACCCTGAACCCGTCAAAGCTCTCTTCCTTGAGCGCCGGTTCATATATCACTACCTCCGCACCTTTTCCCCGCAGTCGTCTCATAACGCCCTGAATCGCCGACTGTCTGAAATTATCAGATTCCATTTTCATCGTCAAACGATAGATACCAACCACCTTCGGACACTTCTTTAAGATCATATCCGCAATATGATCCTTCCGGGTATGATTCGCCTCAACGATTGCCCGCATGATATTCTGCGGAACATCCTCATAATTTGCCAACAGCTGCTTGGTATCCTTGGGCAGGCAGTACCCGCCGTAACCGAACGAAGGATTATTATAGTGAGCCCCGATCCGCGGATCCAGACAAACGCCTTCTATGATCTGACTGGCATCCAGTTCCTTGATCTCCGCATAAGAGTCTAATTCATTAAAATACGCAACTCTTAAAGCAAGATATGTGTTTGCAAATAATTTCACCGCTTCTGCTTCTGTGGGATTCATGAGCAGTACCGGCATATCCTTCTTTACCGCCCCTTCTCTTAAAAGCTCTGCAAATCTCCTTGCCCGCTCCGATTTCTCCCCCACGATAATTCTGGAAGGATAAAGATTATCGTAAAGCGCCTTACCCTCCCTTAAGAATTCCGGTGAAAACAGAATGTTCTCCACCCCATATTTTTCTCTTACATGTTTTACATATCCAACCGGAATGGTAGATTTAATCACCATAACCGCCTGCGGCTGATACAGAAGAACCTTCTCAATTGCATTCTCAACAGAACTTGTATCAAAGAAATTCTTCTCCGGATCATAATTCGTCGGCGTAGCTATCACGACATACGATTCATCTCTATTTTCTCGGGGATAATGTCAACTGCCGTAACTTCATTATGCTGGGCTAACAGTATCGCATTTGCCAAGCCGACATATCCCACCCCTATGACCGTAATCTTCATATGTATGTGCTCCTTGCTGATTCATCAGAACTGTAATTCCCGGATCTTCTGCAGCGTCTCGCCATACGGCTGGCTCTTTCCGAACAGCAGCGTAGTCCCAAGCACAAATCCCTTGACGCCCTTCGGTGCAAATTCAAGAATCTTATCTGCACTGCAGGCCCCGTCCCAGTAAAGTTCAAAATCCATATCTTCCTTCATTGACAACAGCTTCGTAATCTTCTTTCCTACATAAGGAAGAAACATCTGCCCTGCGTTGCCAGGATTCACCGACATCACCAGCACCTTCTTGACAATTCTGAGCATCTCCATCACGGTCTCCACACTGGTACCCGGATTGATCGCAATTCCCGGGATCATCCCTGCGTTAATAATACTCTGCAAAGTGGTAGACGGGTGATACTCAGCCTCTGGATGAATATAAACGGTATCGCCCTGACGAAGATTATTCAGGAATAAATTAATCCGGTTGTTCGGGTGCTCGATCATCAGATGTACATCTAACGGCTTAGGGGATACTGACGCTATGTATCTCATATCATTCAATGACATAGCAAAATTGGGCACATATCGTCCGTCCATGATATCAATATGGAAGGAGTCGATACCGCCCTCGGCCAGATTCTTTACTTCTTTCTCCAGGTTGCCGTAATCAGCACACATCATGGAGGCGGTTAATTCGAAATTCATATCTATCAATCCTCATTTCTACTATACTATCACTTTCTTCATGCATTAGATAGTATACCAATTTTAGTCCACCGCTTCAATAAAAATCTACAGAATCCCATCATCTGGATAATTACTTTTTTACGGAATGGGGAACGGGTATGATGACCAGTGACTAATCGAGGCTTCGTATCTCCCTATCCGCCTTAAAACAGCCAACATAATTCGGATTTTTCAAGTATCTCTACATCTCCCTTAGAAAAAATTAAGGTTTTCCCTAATTTTTATCCTACTGTTATAAAATATAGAATTAAAACAATATTTTACACATTTTTTCTGCCGCATTCCCATTGCCATATAAGCAATCATCAAAGTGCTCTTTAATATCTGTTCTTTGAACAGCTTCAATAATGCTTTTGCCATCAATCGTACATAATATATTATGGTTGCCCTCAAGTGTTTCTACCCATTCTGTCTGGTTTCTCAACGTAACAACATTCTTATGCATAATATATGCTTCTTTCTGTAAGCCTCCTGAATCAGTTATCACTTTTATTGCATTGTCCGTAAAATAAAGCATCTCTAAATATCCCAACGGCTCAACAAAACATATATTTCGATAGTGATTTTTGTCCATAAGCCGGTCAATAAATTTCCTAATCCTTGGATGCACCGGAAAAATAACAGGGTACTCTAATTTCTCAAAAGCTTTTAATATTTCACACAACGCTATTTCATTTTCTGTATTTTCGGCTCTATGCACTGTGGCAATATACCAATTTTGCAATTGCTTGTCCCACTCAAACAGCAAGTGAAGTTTTGTCATAAAGGTACTTTGGGGAATTTCTCTTATCTTTTTTAGATAAAAGTGTACCGCATCACACATCACATCTCCAATACAATATACATTAGCTGTAATATTTTCTTTCTCTAAATGCTTTACCGCAGTCTGTGTCGGACAAAATAAATATTGTGAAATATGATCCGTCAATATTCTATTTTGTTCTTCTGGCATTGCCCTATTAAAAGACCGCAACCCTGCTTCCACATGAATCACCGGAACTAATATTTTAGATGCCGCCAGCGCCGCAGCCAATGTAGAATTTGTATCCCCGTATACTAACACATAATTTGGTTCTTCTTTTAAATAAATTTCCTCTAATTTAACCAACATTTCTGCCGTTTGTTCTGCATGGGAACCTGAACCCACGCCCAAGTTATACTTCGGTTTTGGAATATCCAACTGCTCAAAAAATATATTGGACATATTACTGTCATAATGCTGTCCGGTATGAACCAATATTTCTGTTGCATATTTTCTAATCACTCGTGAGACTGCCGCCGCCTTTATAAACTGAGGTCTTGCGCCTACAACCGATGCTATTTTCATTACATTTTTTCCTTCTATTTCTATGTAAAATCAAACTGCTCTTTTTATACACACTTCCTATTTCATCTATGCCATCATGCCCACAAGACTCTTTACATTTTTTCCTGTATCAATAGCCTATTTTTCTGCATACTTTCTTGCCCTTTTTTGCAATTCTTGTCTTTTTTGATGATTACTTACAAGATCCTTCAATACTTCATAGATTGTATGTAGAATTGCACTAACAACAGGGATATCCCTATCCAATTCCTCTTTGATATACGTTTCAACATCCGGATTGATATATATTATTACAGGAATTCCCAATGCCAAACACTCTACTCCTATACTGCCATACAACCTACATATAATTAATCTACAATGATATCTGCCTGAACTTTATATTCCATACTTCTAAAAGAATAACAAATTCTTATTTTATCCGTCTTAGTTAGCTTAAATCCTTCTGGTTTATTATTTTTAATATCCGGATAATACTTATCTTTTTCAAGTAGTCTGTGCAGCGTTTGATTAAGGCAGCATTTTGTAAATCATATTTTTCTAACAGGCGTTCCATATGGTCTGAGATAATGTCACAGACGGCAGTTAGTTCTAAATTGTTGTTTTAGACTGCCTTGTTATAGTTTGCCGCGATTCTCCCGCAGCATGTTAATGCATATTTCATTCTATTCCTTCTTTCCTATGTTTTTTCTTAACTTCTTTGCCGGTACTCCTGCCATGACTGAATTAGCTTCAACATCTTTCGTCACAACTGCCCCCATGCCGATTAAACTTTCCTCACCTACAACCACCTGATTCCTTATAACTGCCCCTGGTGCAACATATGTCTCACGCTTTAATAAGCTGCTTCCGCACAGCAAAGACATTGCAACCACCATACTATCCTCCATAATTTTGACATTATGGGCAATATGGCATAAATTATCAATCTTTACTCTGTCCCCTATATAGGTATCTCTCAGCGTCCCTCTGTCTATACATACATTCGCGCCAATCTCTACTTCTTTTCCTATAAATACGCCTCCAAAATGCGGTATTTTCTGATACTTTCCATTTTCCTGAAAATATCCGAATCCATCTGTACCTATCACAGTTCCCGAATGTATGATTGTATTGTTTCCGATTTGTGCCGGACATTCTATAGACACATGATTCCCTATAGATACATGATCCCCAATCTCAACCTCTTCATTTAAAAAACATTGATGTCCAATCGATACATTTTTCCCAATGTTTTTCGTAAGTACAATCGAATCCTGGCAGATTTTTCTTTCCGGTTCTTTATAAAAAAAGTGGGAAAGAATTTTAAAAAAGACCCTTCTAGGATCCTCGCATACAATACGATTTATCTTCTCATTTCCCATAAATCCCTCTTTACTTACTACAACCAGTAATTCTTTTATCCGCTTCGCCTCGTCATAGTGAATCAACTCTGGATTAGCCGCCCATGTTACACAATGCTGCTCCAAATGTTCCACTTCACAGAAGCCCTTTATTTTGAGGTGCTTTTCTCCCTCATATTGATATGGAATCCCTTCTGAGTCCAAAAATTCCAAAATATCGCTCAATCCAATACTCACAGCATATCCTCCGAAAAAAACTCTCCTTATTCATTTCCAATGATAAATGTATAGTTAGTGGTTGCTGAACCTCCGATATTCAGCATCATTCCATTTTCAGCCTTTTCCACTTGGTATCCCCCCGCCTCCCCTGCTAATTGCTTATACAAATCCAAAAACATCCTGACTCCGCTTGCACCTACCGGATGTCCGCCTCCTATCAGCCCTCCGCTTGGATTTATAGGATAACTTCCTGTAAGCTGGGTCAGCCCCCTTTCTATCGCCGTATACTCTTTCCCCGGTTCTGTTATTCCAAATGCAGAGACTGCTGCATATTCACTAGATGTAAAACAATCATGAGTCTCAAAAAAATCTATATTTTCCACACCCATCCCAGCCCGTGAATATGCATCCAAAACAGCCTGTCTTGTCCATGGCAAAATATACTCCTTTCCCCTGCTCTCTTCTATTTTTTTATTGAAAGTCATAGGCGCAACTCGATGTCCGTACCCTTTTAATACCGGTTTCTTCTGAACAAAATTATTCTTCAGAAATCTTTCAGAAACTAAGACAACCATTGCCGCTCCATCCGTTACCTGTGAACAGTCGGAAACTGCCAGACGCCCCCCTACAATAGGATTCAGCTTGGTTTTCCGAAGATTCGCCTGCTCCTGATTCATGAACCATTTTCTTGTCTGCGCATAGGGATTTCGCTTTGCATTCCCATAATTCTTAGCTGATATCATGGCAAGATTCTCCATAAATCTTTCTTCGCAATAGCCATACCTATCGATCAGCTCGTCTGCCAGACGTCCGAAAAGTTTCGGAAACGGAAACTCTATCCCTTCCCCTTCTGTCGGATAATATGCTGCCCTGCCTAAAAAATCCCCGCCAATTTTTGCAGAAACCGTCTTCATTAATTCAAATCCTATTACCAGTGCAACGTCGTATTCATTTCCCCGAATCTTCGAAGCCGCAGTATCAAGGGCAACTGATCCGGATGCGCAGGCTGCTTCATACCTGGCTGAGGGCATCCCGTAAAATGCTTCGTCTACTTCCGTAAGCAGCGCTCCCAAATGCCCCTGCTCTATATATTTCTCTGCTATGAAATTCCCCACAAAGCACGCGATTTTATTTTCTTTATTTAGTTCTTTTATATCTGCCAAATGAAGATTCGTATTCTTAAGACCGTCTTGAACCACTTCTTTTAAAAGTGCGATTACATTCTTACCTTCTTTATTCCAGTTCCTTTCAAAATCAGTCTGCGCTCCTCCTAATACATATACTTTTCCCATCTCTGCCTCCTCTACCTTAAGGCTTTGCCCTAAGGTATTTCCGGTAATCGTATTTAGACTGATCTACCTGTCTGAAAAGTCTCTCCAGCCCGATTTTATTCAATATCTTCTCACTGAGATATTTCTGGCTAAGCTTTCGTGTTTCTGTTCTGCCCCCCAAGGCTTCGACAAATGCTAAGGGAGGAATCCAATGAAATCCCGCCGCCATTACATCATCTGCATCAGAAGGGATTCCTCCAATCTCATCAGTAATCGCCAATGCATACACAATATAATCCAATATAAATCTCATACATAGCTTGGCTTCCTCTGACTGGTTATTCTTTAAACTCTCAAAAGCTTCTCCATAATTTCCGTTTCGAAGCTCTAATATCATATCTTCTGCAAATGGGAAACTATAGTGATAAACCTCCCGATATTCGCCTTTTAAAATATCATATACATATTTTTTTCTTTCTCCAGCCTCTTTTTCCACGCTCTGGTACAACCCTTTTCCTGCTTTTCTTCCCAGATTTCCTGCTTGTATAATCCGATCTGCATATTCCGGCAAAACAAAGGAGTCTTTTGCATAGTCATTAGTATTCATATGGATATGATCTACAATCGCCTTATGGATATCCAGTCCTACGAAATCTGCCGTCTCAATCGGCGGCATGCTTCTTCCGGTAAACGGTCCCAAAATTGCATCTATATAATCAATTCCTCCGTTATACTTATACTTTTCTGCATACTGCATGGCCTGATTGATAAATTGAAATCCGATTCTGTTTCCAAGAAACGCAGGCGTATCTTTTACCTCTACTGTTGTACGAACCAGAACCTGTTCCATATAATTTCTCAGCTCTTTTACCAATTCTCTATCCGTATATTTTCCCGGAATAATCTCACATAAGGTCATATTATAAGGGGGATTAAAAAAATGAACCCCCAGATATCTTTGTTTCATTTCCTCCGTGAAACAACCGGCCAGATTTTCGATAGATAATCCTGACGTACCTGTACATACAATCTGCCAAGGCTGTACATTCTTTGCTATTTTGTAATTGATTTCCCTTTTTACCTGTAAATCTTCCACGATGCTTTCAAAAATCAACTCCGAGTCTTGGATGCACTGAGATAATTGCGAATAATCTTTTGGAATAAGATTCCGTAAAATAGAATCTCCTTTAACGGACAATGCGGCTTTAAGAGCTGCATTCTCTACGGTTGATATGTCCCTGCCAACCATATACACCTTACAGTTTCCAAAGGAAGCGAATATACCGGCAATGTTACATCCCATCGTCCCATTTGCGCCTATGACAGTTATGGTATGGATATCCATAATTTCTCCTCCATAAAACTCTACTTCTTGTAAGTATTTACGCTTTATATCCCACGTTATCACGGCCACAATGGTCTAACATATCGCAATATGTCTTAAGATTACTGTCCCGTCTGCCATCAACACATCTTTTTACCCTCTCGTAAGGTGACATTTCATAAGGCACCCACCATGCCGGATGGGTTAATATATGAAGTTTTTCATAGTTGCTCTCTATCACATCTTGTAACCTGTCGTATCTCCAATAACCATTTGAATCGGAACAATATTTACAATGTTCAAAAATAGTTTGCGAATAGGCATTCATCATACCTGCATAATAATCCTGTCCTAATTCCAAAACATGACTTGCTTCCGGATTATGAAATGAAATAGTTTTTATTTCAATGCCGAAATATTTCTCCATCATTTCTTTTTCTATTCCTGCATGCTTTTCAATCTCATCACAATTACTCATCTGCCTGCTCTGTGTGTAAAATCCGTGATCAAAATGCAATCCGATGGCATGTCCTCTGCTAATTATTTGCTCAATTATTTCATATTGACTTGGTTCAAATATGTTATAAAAATTACTTTGCATGTGTATAAAATATGTTGCCGTTATCCCCAATCTTTCTTCTATATCAGCCAATTGATATGCCCTATTTAAAGAATAATCAACATCATGTCTCCATAAAACGGTTTTACCCCCCCCCATTTAATCTTTTCATAGTCAAACTTTATAAATTCATATCCCTTATGCAACAGTCTTTGTAATATTGTTTTATAATTTGTCTCTGTAAAATCCTCAAAATAATAATTCATTTTTTACTTTCCCTGAATACACATATTTTTTAACTCTGCGATTTCCTTTTTTAGATTATATATCTCATCTTCATAGATATATCCCATTCTCATTCTTGTACTTCTAATAAAATCACATAGTCTTATATTCTCGTGTCCTTCTATATACCCTTCTCTAATTGTAACAATTCCATCACTTGCTGCAATTCCAATTCTATTGTTGCTTTTATCTATCACTATTACCTGGCCTGGCACTACAAAAACCTTCTCCCGAAATGGTTCTATCTGTACTTCTTTAATAATGATCTTTTTATCATTACAATATGTATATGCTCCCGCAAATGGAAATCCTGATGCCTGGACTAACCTTTGTATTTCTACAATACTTTTTTCCCACTCGATTCTTCCATCACAAGGCTTTCTAGGATAACATCTCAATGAATCATTGTCCTGCTTCTCTCCTTTACTTCCTTTCTTTTCTACTATTGAAATTGCTCTTAGAAATAACTGAGGGATTCTATTTTCAAGTTCTTTGTATACATATCCTATGGTAGTATTATCGTCTATATAAATGAAATCCTTTAAAACTATATTTCCTGCATCTAACTTATTTGCATCCATATAATGAATGGTAATCCCAATTTTGTCCTCACCATTAAGAATCGCCCAATTGGGACATGCATTACCTCTATATCGGGGCAGATCCCCCGGATGTATGTTCAGTATTCCATATTTAAAACACCTTATAACATCTTCACCAATCATTGATATCCAATTCATGCTAATTGCAATATCTGCACTACTTCTGTATAGTTTATCAACAATTTCTTCTGTATTTATATTTTGTGTACAAAAAAATGGGATTCCTTTTTCATTTGCCGCCCTTTCGTAATCAGAACTTTTAACCGTATACTCCGGAGATTCTTTACAAGTGCCAATGATTACAATCTGATGTTCTGTCTGCTCTAATAATTTTATAACCTGAAAAAGCATTTGTGTTCTACCTATCACCGCAATTTTCACTATAATCCTCTTTTCTAATATTCCTAATCAAATCAAATTCATATCCACCATCTGAAGCTTCTTTCATTAATTCCTTAAAAAAATCCAGTATACCATAATCTTTTGTATTTCTATTCTTTTTCAACACATTAAAATTATGATAATCTTTCTTTATTTTATAATATCGTTCTAATGACTCCGTATTCAGAAATAGATGAATAAGGTGAAAGTTAAAAATTTTATACATTTTAATACGATTACTTAAATAAAATTTGGGTTGATTACTGAATCTTTCCATTAAATATATGTCATCCTCATAGAAGAATGGAATTTGCATTACACCTTCCAAATACCACGGATACACACACATTCCTTTGTGTGGCACGATAAAGGAATTCAACTCATATTTTATACCAAATTCATATAAGACTTTTGTCAAAGGTGTTGAATTTAACAATGAATGAGATCTTGCCACCACTGCGTCAGGAATAAGTTCCTTGCATTTTCTTATAACAACCTCTTTATTATCCCCTCCGGCATCTCCATTAATAATAGGGTTAAAATTAGGATGTATTCCTAAATTAATCCTTTTATTATCTCTGTATCTCCCTATATTGCAAAAATAGTTTGTTATATTTATTGTCGCACTTAAACCATAGTTTTCCAATAAATCATATAAAAAATCCATCACTTCATCACATGCCCAATCCATATCAAAGGTCAAATATATTTTATTATCTATGCACATTTTTATCCTTTTATCCTTTCATCCTTTCATCCTCTAATGCCTGTTGACCCACTTTCTTATGTCAACATTTTTCACTGATTCTTTCTATATGCATAAAAATGATTTCCCCACCGATCCTGATAATGACTTTCTTTAACAAATGAACATTTTTTCATCAAAGGCTCAAACCAAGATGGATGAACATGAAACAAATGATACATATCAACAGGTGCAACGTCTTCCCTGTACGGATTATACACTTCTGTATTTTCTGTTTCTCCAACCCATAACAATAATTTTCCATCTTTCTTTAATACCCTATGTATTTCTTCCAATGCCTTATCCAAAAGTAATACATGATCCAAAGACGTTACAGATGTTACATAATCAAAACTTTCATCTTTAAAAGGAATATATTCAGCAATCCCCTGAACAAAATAAAAAGGATGCTTTTTTACTGGCAATAGCGGATCCATTCCCACAATATACTCTATTGGATATTTTTTTAAATAGGAAGGTATTTCTTGTATTCCACACCCTATGTCCAAAAGCCATCCTGTCTTCTTCCAATTTAAACTGCCAAATGCATCAAATGTCTCTGCCCATATACTTTCATCTACAATCAAATTATTGGATGGATCTTCTATATAAACTTGTTTTCCGTTCTCAAATAGCTGCTTCCATATCTTATATGCTTTTGGTACTTTTCTTTCCAATTCCTCCATTACTTCTTCCATTGAAAGGGGATTATCTAACATTTCCAATTTTGGCAATTGGCTCTTATTACTGAAATTGTGAATACCGCTTATACTTAGATTATTAATTAGCATTTCCTCCTCACTATTCCACAATCTCGAAATACTTTTCTCCAACCTTTCTATCTTTAATGACATATCATCTATTTGTTTTTGTATACAAGTGAAATTATACCCCCCCCCCATAACTTTATAATTGCAATTTATAGGAGTAGGATTATTAAAAGAATATTTATCAAATATCGCAATAATTTTTTGTTCTATACCTAATTTTTTACACTCATTAAATATCTCACGCCAAAAATCTGTCGCAATTATTAATGAACAATCTTGCTTATGTAATTCATAATATTCTGTATCCTTTAACACATAATATCCATAAATATTCTTACCCTGTTTACTGATATCGTTATCAAAAAAATAAATATCTGAAAACTCGTCTGATATATTAGGCAATATACTTTTTGCAACTATTCCGCCTATTAATCCAGCTCCTAAAATGATTAATTTCTCCATATATTCCCCCTATGTACAATCTATTACTTTTTGTGTCACAACAGCAATGCTGTACTCGCTTCCTCAACGTTCATTTTCAACTAAAGCCGCCACCAACATAATCCTGATTTTTCAAGAGCATCTACATCATAAATTCCTTTCACATCAATCAGTACCTTATTCCCTTTTTCCGACTCTTCAAATAATCTTTTTATCTCTTCCAGCTCCATCTTTCTAAACTCATTATGCGCAACCGCCACAATTACGCAGTCTGCATCACGCACATCATTTATCCGTATAAGCTTTACTCCATATTCCCTATACGCTTCCTCTTCTTTTGCCCAGGGATCCACAATATCAGGCTCTATACCGAATTCATTCAGGCTTTGAATGATATCTGCCACTTTACTATTGCGTATATCCGGACAATTCTCCTTAAATGTAAGTCCTAATATTACGACATTCGACTTCTTGGGAGCCTGTCCCGCCGCAATCATCTTCTTAACAGCCACGTTAGCTACATATCTTCCCATACCGTCATTGACAATCCTGCCGTTCAGTATAATCTGGCTGTGATATCCCAGCTTCTCTGCCTCGTAGGTGAAATAATAAGGATCCACACCAATACAGTGGCCCCCCACAAGTCCCGGGCGGAATCCAAGTGCATTCCATTTGGTGTTCATTCCGTCTACTACCTCATTGGTGTCAATTCCCATGCGGTCGAATACCATTGCCAGTTCATTCATGAAGGCTATGTTTATATCCCTCTGGCTATTTTCTACCACTTTGATCGCTTCTGCGGTCTTTATACTGGACACCGGATATGTACCGGCCTCTATCACAAGGTCATAGACATCTTTTATCTCGCATAAGGCTTCTTGATCTATTCCAGAAACAATTTTGATGATATTCTCCAGTCTATGCTTTTTATCTCCCGGATTGATTCTTTCCGGAGAATACCCCACTTTGAAATCAACTCCGCATTTTAGCCCGGATTCTTCTTCCAGAATCGGTATACACACATTCTCTGTAACGCCTGGATAAACGGTAGATTCATATACCACAACCGATCCTTTTGACAGATTCCTTCCCAGGATTCGGCTGGCTCCCTCTACCGGCGACAAATCCGGAGTGTGATCTGTATTTACCGGAGTCGGCACTGCAATAATATGGAATTTAGCCTCCTTTAATTTTGTTTCATCACTGGTAAACTCTACGGAAGATTCCCGTATGGCTGTGTCTCCGACTTCGTTCGTCGGATCGATTCCTTTTTTATAGAGATTGATTTTTTCCTGGTTAAGATCATAGCCAATAACGCTTACTTTCTTCGCAAATGCCACTGCGATCGGCATTCCTACATACCCTAACCCTACTAATGAGATCTTTTCCTTTTTTTCAATGATATCCTGATATAAAGACATGTCAAAATCTCCTTGTGCTGCTTTCTTTAAGTATTTTTTACCGCACTGCTGTAAATCCGTTCATATCTGGTTACTGCCTCTTCATTCGCTGATTTCATTTTCTCGTCCAACCATCCGCCATGAAACCAATGAACCGAATAGGTATGCTCCGTGGTATGGCTAATCCCGGACATATAATCATAAGGATGAAAATAGTCATACGCATATATATTCATCCCCTGAACATTCTGTGTCATTCCGTTCAGTTGATAGCCATTTTTTATGGCGGCCTCTGTATCATAGAATCCACAGGTCGTCATATTCTGCTTACCGTCTTTATCCAAATAGCATATGTTTTCCCTATTTTCCAAAAACTTTTTAACCATCCGGTTCCCTTTTACCGCGCCGCTGCATCCGCCAAAATTAATAACCTGCCATTTTTCAACCCCGCAGAAAGCTTCCTGTTTCAGCAAGGGATCAAGACTTTTTTTGATTTCGACGTCGGTATCCACATAAATGCCGCCATGCCGATACAGAATATCCAGCCTGGCATAATCGGGGACAAATCCATAAGCCTTGTTCTCATAGGCCTCCTGCATATATTTGTGTTTCGCAATATCATAATTATCTTCATTCCATTGAATGATCTCATAATCAGGACAGTACTTTTTCCAACTGTCAATACACTTTTGCAGATTGGCGGGTATCTGTTTTCTTCCCAGCCACATATAATGTATTCTCTTTGGAATCAAAGCCCTGTCTTCCAGCAGCGGAGCGCCTCTGGAAGTACCGTTGCAGAAATTATGTATACACATCATAGGCATGAGATAACAAATCATATCTTCTGTGCATGTCATCTGCTCAAGTTGGTTTAATACCTCTGCATATCTGCTGACTGCCATTATAATGACTGCATTGCTCTTAATATTCTCTAGTTCTTCAACGGATTTTATCTCAACCGTCCAATCAGAGAATATCATTTTAACTTCTTGCTGCCTGCGATTATTGTCCGCGTAAAACAGAACGCGCTGCAGAAGATGATATTGCCGCAAAATCGCAGGAACCGTAACAGTTCCGATCACGCCTGCCCCAAATATAATGATCGATTGATTCCGCTCTGTAATTTCACGGGACATTTCTTCAAAAGATGTACATTTCAGTATCATTTGCCTATCCTTCCACATCAGATCATTAAAAACAAAATCTCACACCTCGAAGTAACAACATTTAATAGTTCTAAATTTCACCGAAGTATTTCCCTTTTTTTGACTCTTTCATAAAAATCTACAATTTCTGAAACCCTGGATTTCATTGTTAAATTATGTTCTTTCAATAAATTGGGACTTATTTTTATTTGACACGCCATACTTATTTGTTCTCTGATATCTCTCGTAAAATCAAGGTTTATTCCCACATCATACTTTTTCACGAAGTCACTGTATGACTTTAGCCCACTTACAATAACAGGAAGTTTTGAATTTACATACTCATATACTTTATTAGCTGTCCCTGTTTCCATAAAGTTTCTATTTTTATCTGTAATATGAAAAATTGCCAGACCACAATCGTATTTTGTCATTTCTCTCACAAGTTTTTTAGATTCCACATTACCTTCATAATGCAAGTATTCGCTCTTTTGTTCCAGTCTTTTACAATATAAAACATCAGATTGCGAATAAAAATGAATGTGAATCCCACAATCTGTTATCTTTTTCCATAAATCCTCAAAGAAGCGATCACTTTCCCTATCTTTACCATTTATTCCGCCTTCATATACACAATGAATCTGTCCGTCAACTGCACTTAATTTTTCGTAGGATTCCCCTATTTCTTCCTGATCCAAAATCATATTTTCCAGAGATAATATTTCTTTATTTTTTATTCCATACTTTCTTTTTGCAATTTCTACAACACTCTGTGAGGTATAAATATTTCCATCACTCTTCACATTGGCTATATATTCTAATACTAACTCTTCAATTGAATTATTTCCCCACAAACTATTCATATCATGTGTATCGAAAATCACATGCTTTGATGCTGCCAATATGATATTTGTCAGAATGTCAGGTGCATTAGAACTATGTATAATATCAAAATCGCTGTTCTCAATAAAATCAATCATTCCATCCATTGTATAGAATGTAAAAATCCCATTATAAATATTAGAAAAACTTTCATTATTACTTTCTGGCGGTGCAAGTGTATATAACAAATAAACTTTATATCCCGCTTCTTTCATCAATTTGGCTATTTTATGAGTTCTGATACAAGCTGCATTCTGCATATATAAAATATTTTTTTCATTTTTCTCCTTTTGAAAATAAGCATATGTACTTAATTCAACCGGCATCATAGTCTCAGTTTTACTGCAATGATATAAAAATCCCTCCATCATCACATAATATTCTGTAATCCCCATAACAATTAATTGTGCACTAATTGAAAAATAGCTCTTTGAACAGATGATGATATCTATTTCAGGACGCTTAATCTCCTGTAACCTTGCAGCTGATATAACAGGTATCCCTAACACCTCTATTCCCTCCAGCGCAACATCATTGTCAACAAAACACAGTATTTCAAACTGATTCTTCATTTTGTAATAGGTATTCCGGCCATAGAAACCAGCACCAAAAAGTATTATCTTCTTCATAATTTTCCTTTATCAATAAAACTTCTATTTTTACAAGTATTATAAAAATTTATAAGATGTGGAATCTTACTTTCTAAGGTTAGTCCTCTTTTATGTAATATATTATTTTCTATCTTAATTTTTGATATTTCTACTAGCTGTTGGAATATATTCCCACCCAAATCAATTTCTCTGCCAAACCCATTTGATTCCACAAATTCTTTCTGACTCGTTATACTTCCGACTGCAACCGGAATTCCTGCATTTACATATTCCTGTATTTTATTGGGGGATGCATATTCTAAATACTGTCTATTCTTTTCTGTCACGTTTAAAACACATAACCCCACATCATATTTTGTCATTTCTTCTGCCAGTCGTTTGGATGAAAAATTTCCTTCATAGTGAATCCTTTCGTGAAGCGATTCCAGATAAGAACAATATCCTCTTTCACAGTTTGTGTAAAAGTGAACATGAACTCCTTCTATTGCCAGCCGTGTCCAGATTTCCTCAAAGTACCGATGACTCTCTCTATCATATGGTACAACTCCTCCTTCATATACACAATGCAGTTCATAATCAGAGCTGCTTATCTTCTCATATCGTTTTGAAGGAACTAATTCTGTTGAAATCAAGTTCTCCAACACAAAAGTTTTCTCTACCGGAAGATTGAATTTTTTCAGAGCTTCTTTTCTGATTCCCTCTGTTGTGTATATCACACCATTACTATTTTTATTAGCAGCGAATTCAATGAACATTTCTTCCGGTGACATGCTTCTATATGAACTACTTAAATCATGACAATCATGAATAATTACTTTTTTTGTCTGAGTTGAAATTAATGTCAGCAAATCCGGCTCATTAGAACAATGTATATAATCGAAATTACTCCGCTCAACAAACTCAATAAATTGGTTTATTGTATGAATTGCATATATACCATCATATATTTTTTCATATTCACCGTTTGATTGCTCCGGAGAAGCTACGGAATATGCCAGACATATCTTCCATCCGCATTTCTTTAATGCGTTTGCAATTTTATGTGTACGGATACATGCAGTATTTTGCACAAATAAAATACTCGTTTTATCATGTGAATCCATAAAATATGGTTCATTATCAACAGTATCATTATCGGTACTTTCTATCCTTGCATTCGGAATTAAAAAACCATCTAAAATCACATAATATTTTTCTATCCCAATACCGTATAGTTGTTTAGCTATTTCATCAAAGTATTGCGAACAAATGATAACATCCATAAATTGATCATCATATATCTGTTTTAATTTTTCTACATTTATTATTTCAATATCATGCTGTCTTTTCCCTACTTTTTTTACATCATTATCAACAAAAAATATAATATTGCGGTCTTTTCTCAATTTATAATATGCAATATCTCCCCAAAAACCAGCGCAAAAAAGTATGATATTTTTCATCAAATTATTCCCTTTTCCAATTTATTACACATTTTATACCACAGTTCTATATTGTAAATCCTAAAGAGTATATCACTATAGTCCGCTTCCCCATCAACATGTGCTCTATAAAGCTGATCTATTGTTTCCTTCGGAACAATATTTCTCTCGCCAAATTCATATATGATCCGCTTTAATTCGTCTCTGCTTCTGCCCTCCCGCAGCCACCGTGCAAAAGGAGCCGGAAATCCCATTTTATTTTTTCTTTTTGCGACTTCCTTTGGCAGATAATCCCTGCACGCTTTCCGAATAATCCATTTTGTCCACTGATTACTAATCTTATATTTTCCGTCAAGCGCAATCGCAAATTCCACAATCCTGTAATCCAGAAAGGGTACTCTCGATTCAATTGAAAAAGCCATAGAATTGCCGTCCTCATTATGTAGCAACGCTGGAATTGATTTATTGAGTACATCATTACATAATCTTGTATTTAAGTTAGATGAGCATTGTATTTCTTTTTTCTGATAGTTGTCATGAACCTTATCCATAAAGTCGTCTGTGAACATCTGTACGCTTCTTTTTATTTTCAAGTCTTTAATCTTTTTCTCATTCTGAAACAGAAAACTATTTTTTAGTCCGACAAGTCTCACTATCGTGTCTGTACTGACCGCACCGATAACATCCGGCCACTCTTTTTTTATAATAACGAGCATTTTAATTGCCTTACACTTTGCCCGAAAAGTATTCCTGCTCAGCAAATCATCAATATAGTAGGAATAATATGGAATATATCCTGCAAATAATTCGTCTGCCCCCTGTCCGTCCAGAATTACCTTTACTTTTCCTTGAACCTCCTTCATAACCATATATTGACTGTATAAAGAAGCTCCTCCTGTAGGCTGATCGTGATGGTACGTCAAATCCTCTATATATTTTGTGAAATTTTCTTCATAATCGTCAGGCTTGATATAGTGCGGAATCGTATCCCACCTTTCATTCACTTTACGGATATAGGATTCTTCATTGCATTCTTTATCTGTATAAACCGAAGAAAAGGTATGCATTTTTTTTCCGAATTTCTTTGACGCACAGCCGACAATAGCGCTCGAATCCAATCCACCCGAAAGACATGCCCCTACTTCCACATCCGCACGAAGTCTTAATTCTACGGCGCTTTCAAATAATTTCCTGAAAGTTTTGACAGGATTTTTTTCTTGGATCCACTTTTCGTAAAATAATTGCTCATTCACTTCCCAATAGCTCTTATATTCCCTTGTGTGAGTCTGAAGATCATAAATCATATAATGTGCCGCCGGAAAAATCTTAATATTTTTGTAAAAGCATTGTTCATCCGTATCCTCATTCACAGACTGGGACAAATAGCGATATATACATGCTTCGTTAGGAATATTTTCTTCCGGAAACGCCGCTAAAATTGCCTTGATCTCAGACGCGAATACAAATACATCTTCATTATCAACCGTATACGCAGGCTTTATCCCGAAGCGGTCTCTGCTTAATATCACCTTCTGTTCTTCCATATCATAAAGAGCCAGCGACCACATACCGTTGAATTGATTAAAACATTCTTCTCCATATGCCCTGTAAGCCTCTATCACTACCTCTGTATCACTATCCGTCCTAAAAACAGCTCCTTTACCCACTAACTCTCTCTTAAGTTCTATATAATTATAGATTTCTCCATTAAAGGTAATTACGTATTTTCCGTCATGGCTTACCAACGGCTGATTACTTTTAGCCTCCAAATCTATAATGGACAATCTTCTATGCCCCAGCGCTATATATTCATCGATCCACTGCCCTTCCGCATCCGGCCCCCGATGAATCATCGCGTCTGTCATCTTTTTTACCAACTTTTTCTCAGGTCTGTATTTCCCTGTTTTATCAATATATCCGGCTATCCCGCACATCTTACTGGTCTCCTTTTAACCCATAGACAAAATTGATAACTTCAATATACGCTCTGCAAAGCATATCTTTTATTTTATTCGGTCTGGGTATTGCTGTCTTATCTCCATTGCAGTTATAAAAAAAGGCGCTTCGGTAATTCACCTTACTGACCAATTCCATAACGTTACCATAGTTATGTCCTTTGATACCAGAAAATGTTACGTATAATTGATCATATGTCTTTGAAGATATCTCATCAGTGATCTTGACGGGCAGATCATAAAAGCCTTCTTGACAGATATCAATAAAATTGATATCCGGATACTGTGACCTGTATCGTTCTATTTGACTGCCTGGGAGCAGACAGTCAATATTTTCATTTCCTAAATCCTGAAAAAGCCTTGTTACCGTTGCATCTGCAGATGTCTTAAAAATCAATATCGCTTTCAACTATATTTCCCTCGTGTCTTTCGCTTCTTTATATAATTGAATATATTTCTTATAAAGTGAGCTATTTTCATCCAAACACAATGAATCCGGGCCGTAGGTATCAATTAATTTGACAATACTATCAGTCACTAATTTCTTATCCACCCCGCCTCCCCAGATATAATCATTGTCATTCGGATCGAAAATCCATTCTTCCGGATATGAATTATCAAATATCTTCAAAAATTTTTCTGCTACAGTAGTCGCTAAACAGTTATCCTCTATGTATTTCTTTTCTTCTTCTCCGATTCTTTTTCTTTCTTCTTCGTGTTCTAACAGATAAATCAGATTTTCTTTTAATTCTTCTGGTTTACAGTAAACCGTTGGTGGAATGGGCTGCGGTAAAATTTTTTTATACTCTTCTGCATAATACCCGCCGACAATAACAGGGATACCATTTATACCCGCCTCTGTGGCAAATCCAGCCATAGGGGTGTCCGAATAAAGCTGATCTATTGCAATATCTGACATATTTATTCGTTCCAATACTGCTTTATGCGGCAACCCGGTTACCTCTTCATATTCAAATTCATAACCTTCTTCTTTTAACTCTTTTAAAGTATTTCTAATAACTTCAGTTCCCTTTGCTTTCAGGTTGGATGGCGCATGCATAATTATACTTTTATTACTATATTTTTTGTCAGTTTGTACTCTTTCCTTATCATCTACAGGCACTCCAATACAATTATATACCAGATAAGGTTTTGTATGAAAATGCGAAGACGCCGGATAGTCAATCAATATCATATATTTTTCAAGCATCCTTATTCTTTTTAACCTTTTTTGTGTTGCACTAAATACTCTATCTACTTGTCCATTACAATTATGAAGATATACATCACAATAAGGCGCTCTTGAATCGGAGCCGCACAACCACATAATCATTCTTTTACGAAATAACTTTAATATAAAAAATTCTAATTCCTCTATTTTACTTAAATATTTATTATAAAAAAACATTCCATGGCCAAATATAAAAAGATAGTCGTCATATCTTAATAAGGCATGGAGAAACACATGTAATATATCCCACATTTGCAGGAAATACCACCAGTTTCTCTCAAATTCACTCTTAGCCCGTACTCTTTTATCAGAATGAATCTGATACTTTCTAAGAATAGTTTTATTATCCTGTTCAGACACAAAACTGTATCTATCCATACAATAAAAATCACTTCTTAATCCCATTTCATGAAAAGCATTATTCAATCTTTCCAACATCCCCGCAATTTCCTGAACTCCCAAAAATATTTTTCTCTGTTTTTTCATTTAATGGCCTCCAGTACTCTGCCAATCCCTTCATCTAAGCGAACTTGGGGTTTCCACAATAAGCTTTGCATCTTTTGAATATCTGCCACCGTATCCTGTTGTTTTTTATCCTCATATTTTATTTCAGCATCTACTCCAATTTTCTGCGAAATCTTCTTGATAATTGTTCCCAGACAAGTTATTTCACTTCCTGCTATATTAAATGTTTGTGTCCTGTGAATATTTTTCAGCGCTTTTAATACACATTGCGCCGCATCTGTTTTATATATTGGATTTATCCTTATATCATCTAATGAGCCAATGGTAATAACTCCTTTTTCTCTTACACTTTCAATTAACCTGGGAAATAACATATTTGCCTTCTGCCCTGTTCCATATACAAAAAAGAAGCGAAATGTAATGACGTCAAAAAATTCTTGATAGTTCTGAGATAAAATCTCCATACACAACTTCGTGTTTTGATAAAAATTCAATGCATTGCTTACGGTTAGCACATCATCTTCTGACACCGCTTTATCCAGCCGACTATATACGCCACCCGAAGATGCAAAAAGAAATTTCTTTATTTTTGCCTTTATACCATAGTCAAGCAACTGCAGCATACCATAAACATTGACATTAAAAAGCTCCTTTCTGTTACTTTCTAAATCATTGTGATTATCGCTCTGTGCCAAATGGATCACATAGTCTACTTGCTCCGGAAATTTACTTAAATCAAACGGCTTTCCTATATCTTGCTCAATAAAGTGTATCCTTTTTCCGGAAACCGGGCGTCTTCCAATAATCCAACAATCGTATTCATCTTCTAACAGCGCCAATACCTCTCTTCCGATAAGACCCGTTGCGCCTGTGATAAGAACTTTTTCCATAACTGATTCCTTCTCTTATAGCATTTTCTGTTTTAGGTTTCTCACTCCTACAAAAAAAGCCGTAACCATTCATTAAAGTTTATAATAGACCATATCAAAAGCCTCTTATTTTCCTCTCCACTAATATGCTTTCTTAAGATTCTATCCGCATATTTCTTATCGATATATTGATAAATCGGAGCATTGGGATCAGAGATAATACTGTGCACGTAATCAATACTTTCCCCTCTGAACCAACTGGCGTCCGGCGCCGAAAAGCCTTGTTTTAAGCCTGCTGCAATTTCCTTAGGAATATACCTTCCCATAACCTTTCTTAATATTAATTTTCCATCTCTGTTTTTCTGAAAGTACTTATCTACTTTACTCCCATACTCATTCTCATTTAATCTCTCAGCTTTATCAAGCATGGAAAGTTTTAACCGGGCAGGAACTTTCATTGAAAAATCGACCAGATCATTATCCAGAAAAGGAACTCTCGCCTCCAACCCATGTGCCATACTTAGCTTATCTTCCACAACCAATAAGCCATGCAAGAATGTCTTTGCTTCCAGATAAAGAGAATAATTTACACTTTGTTCCGGTGATAAAGACTCTTTTTGTATCTTGTCAAAGATCCCCCGAAATACATCCTTTGTGTCGTAATCTTTTATCTCACTGTAGATTGGTTCAAAAAAACCTTGCATCTCATCTTGCTTTAACAGTCTTTGCCAATACTCATAATAATTCTGCGTATATTCATCAAAGTGCCGGCAATTAACTGCCCTATAATATCTCCACGGATAGCCGGCGAATAATTCATCTCCTCCACATCCTGCCAAGACAACTTTCACAAAATTTGAAGATAGCTTCGCGGCATAGAAATTCGGATAACTTTGTCCCACCCGGGGATCTTCAAGATGCCATACCAGCTTCTCCATGCATCGCTCCATATCTCCGGCTTTTAGTACCATTTCATAATGCTCTGTTTTAAACAGATACGACATATATTCTGCCTTTTCCCGTTCATCATAGACCAATTCCATACCGGACGCCGAATGAAGATCGAACCCGCATGTAAAAGTCTTAAGATCCGGTATACTCTGGGACGCAATTGCAGTAATAGATCCCGAATCAATCCCTCCCGACAGGTATGTCCCTACCGGTACGTCACTGATCAATTGCCGCTTAACTGCCTGTACAAATAAGCGGTTCAGCTCTTCTTCATACTCCTGTTCCGTAATATTTGTTCCCTTTTCACTAAATTGAAAATCCCAGTAATTGGTACATCCAGGTATCCTTTTATCTTCATAACTGATTTTTATATAGCTTCCAGGAGCAAGAATTCTTATTTCTTCCAGGAAGGTATTGTCAGAAAATATGTTTTGAAATGTGAAGTATTCCTTCACTGCTTTCAGATTTAATCTCTTTCGGAAACCAGGATATGCTAAGATTGCTTTATATTCTGAAGCAAAAACAAGCCGCCCGCATACCTGCGCATAATATAATGGTTTTGTACCATAGCGGTCTCTCGCCATAAGCAATTCCTTTCGATAATCATCCCATATTGCAAATGCGAAAATACCATTTAACCTTTTCAGACATGCAGCGCCCCACGCTTCATACGCCTTGAGTACAACCTCCGTATCTGATCTGGTGACAAATTGATAACCTAACCGCTTTAGCTCTTCTCTTAATTCGCGATAATTATAAATCTCGCCATTATATGTAATCGCAAATCGTGCATCCTCACTCTGCATTGGCTGCTTTGCCTCAGCAGAAAGATCAATAACCGCCAATCTCCGATGCCCCAGGAAAACATGCCCCTCATCAAGCGTCAGATATCCTTCGTCATCCGGCCCCCGATGTGCAATCAGGTCTGTCATATGTTTTACGATTGCCGCTGTTTTATCTACATCACACGCTCTCCTTTGAAGACACATGATTCCTGCAATTCCGCACATAGCTATCCCTTTCTTCTATCACTGGCAATCGAAAATGCAAGTCTTGAGTTTCCTACTCTTTTGCATAATAACTTGTGCCAATAAATCCATTTTCTGTATAATCAATCTTCCAGTGATGACAATCTACACATATTCCTCCGTCAAACTGATTGCATAAGTGCATTTTCCTCACGTTTTCATACTCTTCGGAATCCCATGCTTCCTGCAGAGTCATAGTATTCGCGTTTCCTATTTTCCGCTGTTCATTCCAGTCATAATTACACAACGCCATTCTTCCGTCCCAATATATGATCATATCGGTAAATACTTTTCTGCAGGGTTTTCTTTCCTCAAATACATCCAGGCTTTTCCTTATCTGAGGATCCACCAGACGACCTTTTTCGTCGTGCTGTTCATATACCCGTACAACATCCACATATGGAAGCCATTCTTCTATAAACTCTTTTTGTTTTGGCAGATATTCTTCTATGTTGATTGTTGAGACCTGTATTGTCGGCGCCGACAGGCCTTTCTTTTTTCTTTCTTTACATTTCAATCCCATAGATTTGACATGATTCGAACTGATTTCCAAATTACCGAACATTCTTGAACGCTCATAGACCTTCGGATCAACGGTATCTAAGCTGAATGACAAGTAATCAATTCCTGCCTCAATAAGCCTGTCCTGCATTTGGTCATCCAATAGAAGTGCGTTTGAAGCCATTTGAATCGGTCCCACGCCTTTTTGTTTTGCATATTGCAGAAACGGAATCAGTTGGGGATGCATCAGTGGCTCGCCTCTAAAAAAGGGAACCAGTTTAACAGGAAGATGCCGCGCCATCTCATCTATGATTTTATAAAACAGCTTATCCTCTATATATCCGATATCCATCGATATTTTCTGCCTGTTACAGAATACACAAGAAACATTGCAGTCATTCGTCAACTCTACCGTAACCCGGTTCGGGAAATTCAGCTTTTCCATAATAACTCTCCATTATTTTTCATCCTTACCCGTAAGGATTCCATAAATACATACTCCTACACTTTCTTTGGCAGTCGCTTTGGCATTCCCTATATGGAAATCCTTCTGTACGCCTTTCACATAATTATTTAGATTGCAGATAAGAACACTCTCGCCTTCACAAAATGACTCTTCGTATTCTTCATTATCTAAAATGCATTCGATCTTTTCTCTGTACTCTTGCCTGTCTATCTCGAACAAAGGACTATTCTCCACGCTCATCGTCTCCAAATCGAAGATCTGCCAACACTTTTTATACAATGCATATGTGTAGATACAATCTCCATATCTCTTTGCACACAGAAACATTGCTTCACCGGAATATTCCGGATTCATCCCGTAACCGGCGTCAGAGAAAATATCCGCGTACTCTTGTCCAATCATTTTATTGGCTGTGTCTATCTTTAAAATCATATTGGCATAAAAAGGAAATAGATATACATTTCCATCTTTTTCATACATATCAAGATATGCATTTCCTGACAGACACATATAATGATCCGGAAAATTCCTAAGCTCTGTTATTTCATCTTTCTCCTCATCCCAAAGAGTGACTGCCTTTTTATCCAGCTGCGGCAATACCCAGTATTTATCAGCCTTTTTAATACCCCAATATTTATTATTTTGATCTCCTACATCCCGGAATGTACAGGTGTGATTCACAAAATCATATTGAAATACCCGATTCGTCCCACTGCTGACCATATAAATCTTTGTGCCGATGTACACACAACATTTTGCAGCTTTTATCTTTTGAGATTCCGCACATCGTTTGAAATCAACATTCCCCAGATGACGATCATACTCTAAAATCCCACTGTCATTATAGGGAAACATGAACCATTTACCGTCATGTTCTATCACAATCTCACTATGGAATCGTTTATCTTCCGGCTTCAGCGGATATGCAGTGAATTTTCCTGATGCAATATCATATTCATATATATTTTTACTTTTTTCTAATAGCAATAACAGACTGGATCCGATATCTATAATATGATAATTATACATTCGATGCTTATATGGATTTTCCGTCGGAATGCTAATGATATCAACCGTCTCATATGTCGACCTGTTCACTTTGACCAGCTTATTACTGTTTAACTGTATAAACCAGAAGAATTCATCTTTCACACAAACTGTACCCGGCAAATATAACGCATCTCTTATCTCTTTTACCATATCATTGACGTAGAGAACCGGTTTTTTCACTGCTTTGAATAATTCCGCTACCGAACTCCAGTCTCCATAATAAGCGTCTGATACCGCGATCGCTCTCTTTAAATCCGCGCTCTCGTCCAGAATACCGATATTTTCTTCCTTATATTGTCTCATCAATTCCCTGTACTGTTTTTCCAGCTCCGGAAGCATGGACTGAATGGTTGACAATTCTAAAGGGTGCGGCCGCCACCACAATACTGCCTCCGGGCGTTTCCGAAAAAATTTGAATACCCACTTCATCTTTTCAATTCGTTTTTCACGTCCATTCAGCATACCCGTAACGCCGGTATTGTAAAAAATAACCTTTTTTCCACGAATCATCTCTTTCCAGTTAGCCGGAAAAATATCATCCGTTTCCATTAATACCTTCTCTATCACTTGAACTGCATCCATATTCATCTACCCAACCAATCTGTTTTGCAGGAATCCCTGCCACCAACGCATAATCCGGCACATCCTTCGTCACCACAGCCCCTGCCGCAACCATGGCTCCTCTTCCGATCGTATGGCCGCATACGATTGTTGCATTTGCACCAATACTTGCACCTTCTTTGACCAGCGTCTTCTTATACCCGGCGGCTCCTTTCGGATACTTTGCTCTGGGCGTCAGATCGTTGGTAAATACCATAGACGGCCCGCAAAATACATAATCTTCCAGTTCTACACCTTCATAGATGGAAACATTATTCTGAACTTTTACACCATTTCCTATCTTTACATTATTTGAAATATTCACATTTTGTCCGAAAGAACAGTTTTCCCCTATTCTGACACCTTTTTGAATATGACAAAAATGCCATATCTTTGTTCCTTTCCCAATTTTCACACATTCATCAATATAACTGCTCTCGTGCACAAAATAGTCCATTACATTTTACCTTTTTACATATTCTATTATTATTTCCGAAACTTGCTTGATCTCCGCCTCTCTCATATACGGGTGAAACGGCAAGGACAAAACAATTTCTGACAATCTATTTGTAACCGGATAGTCATTATCATCGTAATAATTATTACAAAACGCTTCTTGTCGATGCATCGGTTTGGGATAATATACTGCGCTTGGAATTCCATGCTCTTTTAAATATATTTGAAGCCCATCTCGCATTACTTTGTCAGCTAATTGAATTGTATATTGCGCCCAACTAGAATAAAAACCCTCTTTCACATTTGGTGTCTTCACATAATCCCGAAGCTGTTCTGTATACATCTTCGCAATATTCTGTTCCCATTCCAGCTCTTCTTCAACAAAAACAGGGAATTTTGTCAAAAGAACTGCTGCCTGCAACGTATCTAATCTGGAGTTCATGCCAATCCGTACATTGTCATATTTTGAACGGCCTTTTCCATGTACTCGATATGATCTCAGCAAATTTGCCCATTCATCATGATTGGTAAATATTGCGCCTCCGTCACCGTAACATCCGAACGGTTTCGCCGGAAAGAAACTGGTAGTCGAAATATCCCCAAAAGTACAAGCCGGCCTCTTGTCTATCCTCCCGCCAAATCCCTGTGCAGCATCTTCCAGAACAAACATCTGATATTTTGATGCAATCATTTTTAATTTTTTATAATCTGCAGGCTGTCCAAACAGGTCGACAGATATAATCACTTTGGGCACCAGTTTCCCCGTTGCTGCTGTTTTTTTCACAAGACGTTCTAGTGAATCACAATCCATATTATATGTATCACGTTCTACATCTACAAAGATGGGAACGGCTCCTACTGCAGCCACTACCTCTCCACTTGAAAAAAAGGTGAAATCCGGTACAAATACTGCATCTCCCGGGCCAACATTCCATACCGTCAGCGCAAGTTGTAAGGCATCCGTTCCATTGGCACAAGATATACAATGCTTCATTCCTGTATAATCTGCCAATGTCGTTTCTAATTCTGACACCTGATTTCCCTGAATAAAATTAGTTTTTTCAAGTACTTCCTGCACCGATATATCCATCTTGTCCTTTAAATATTGGTACTGCCGTTTTAAATCACGAAATTCCATAAATGTTTTCCTCTTCTCTTATTGAAAACGCCCCGCAAAATCAGTTGTTGCACAATCAGTGATCGGAAGCTTCACATTCTGTCCCTCTGCCGCTGATTTATAAATCGCAAGTACCAGTTCCAGCGCCTTTTTCCCATCCATGGCTGTAACATACGGCTGCCTGTCATTTTTTATGGCGTTGATCATATCCGTATAAAGTGGTGTATGGCCATATCCATATACATTAGGCGGATTCTCATGAAATCTCTGTTTTACTTCTTCCGGATCATCCAGAAGATCAGAAAACCTCCACTCTTCAATTACGTTTACGGACTGACCGCCTACCTTTACCGTCCCCTTTTCCCCAAACAAATACAACGTTTCTTCCAAATTCTTCGGATATATATCCGTTGTTCCCTCAACAATACCATAACTTCCATTTCGGAATTTTATCAACGCAATCCCCATATCTTCTGCCTCAATATAACTATGATTCAATCGATCTGTCATGCCGACAACTTCTTCAATTTCACTGCCCATCATCCATCGAAGCAAATCAATATTATGAATACACTGGTTCATCAGCGCTCCTCCATCCTGTTCCCATGTCCCACGCCACGAAGCTCTGCTATAATATTCATGATCTCTGCACCATCTTATATGCGCCGTCCCATAAAATAACCGGCCAAATCTATTCATATCAATTGCTTCTCTAATGATCTGTATCGACTTATTGAATCTGTTTTGATGACATGCACTGACCTTCACATGATATTTAATCGCCGCTGCAATAATTGCATCCGCATCTCTTATAGACAATGCAATTGGTTTTTCTATGATACAGTTAATTCCATGTTTGATACACTCCAAGGCAATCTGTGCATGTTTGCCACTCTCTGTGCAGATTGCTGCCAATTCCGGTTTTTCTGTTTCTATCATCTCAATATAATCTGTATATTGTTTTACATCTTCTAATTTAAACTTTAGCACTTTATCCTCCATACATTCTGGCTGCACATCACAAATAGCCACAATCTGGAGATTATTATTTTTCGCTGCCGCAATATGGTTTGGCGATATTCTCCCACATCCAATTAATGCATATCTCATCTCTTTCCATGCCTCCGTTCTGCCTGAATCATTATTTTAACAAGCCGCTTAGTCAAATTTTCATAATCATATTTACATATTTCTGTTTCATTTGGCTTATATTCTGTTTCATTCGTCTCTAGAAACTTCTGATATTGTAGTCTCACATAATCATACAGTATTACATAGTCTTTACTACGATGAGTGTCTTCATATGCAATCCCAATATTTGTTTTCCTTACAATATCTGCAAGCTCACTATGCTTAATATCTCCCGTGATCACAGCAATAACGGGCCGTCGAGCCCCCATATACTCCAACGCCTTTCCGGTAATCACTCCGCCTTTGCAATTTTGGTAATCATAAGAAGCCACTAAAAGCATATCTGACCGTTGCTGCAACTCCATAGCATCATGTCTTGATAATTTCCCATGTGATATACATTGCTCAGCCAATTGATACTGGGCTGCCTGATTCTTGAATATTTGAAACGCAGATTCATTTCCAGCAAAGTGAAATTCAATTCTTTTTTCATCAATCTGCTCATTCAAAATCAAATCTTTCATAACATTAAAAAAGACAGACAAATCACACAACCCACCATACATCGAACCAGTGTAGGTAAAAATCATTTTATGGGTATCCATCCTGTTCCGTTTTAATCCTTTTCGATCTATCTGGTCAAAACCATTTGTCAGACAGCATACCTTATGGCGAAACTTGGGAGATACTCTTTTACAAATACCTTTGGAAACACCCGTAATACAGTCTGCATGTTTCCAAATATACTGCTCATATCGCTTTGGAATTAAACTCACATAATCCGGTATAAATTTATAACGATAGATGGAATCTCTAATATCAAATATCCAAGTTGTATCCTTATGATGTTTGCAATAATACTTTCCAGCAAAGTAAGCGAAAGAATCCCCATATGAAGTAATTATAAAATCAAATTTTTGTTTTTTCCGCAGTAGACGTTTTGCATTTCTAAACAAATCAATCTGTTTTAACTGTCCAATAACATAATCGAGGCTTCCAATGATTGGATATGCTGTTTCAAATGGATAAAACTCAATATTTCCTGTTTTTCTATTCACCCTTTTTCTATTATCCAGTTTATCAAAACGTTTCTTTTTATAAGGTTGTATGAACTTTTCATAATGTGCATACAGCCAAATAAATCTCTTTGAGTTTTCCGTGTAATAAATCGGAATCCCTTTTATGTCATTTTTTAACAGTTCATCTTCTTCACCTTTTTTCTTTTCTGTAAGAACTTCTACTTCATAACCACTATCCTTCAAATATTTTGCCAATTTGCTCGTCCGAACAGCACCAATAGTATGATCTGGGGCAAAATAATTGCATATCAATAATACTTTATGCTTCATATCATCTCCTCCCTATTTATCTGATACAACTTAATATTTAATATAATATATAAACTTTATGTTTTTAAATAAAAAAACACACGTTGGTCACAATATCACCATCATCATAAGGATTTTTGTATAAATATCCAACCCGTGCATCTTGAAACCTGGCGAAGTACCTTGCACATTCCGTCTGTCAGTTTTCATAATTCCCTTTACAGTTCTGTGTTCTGAGTCCTATGACTTATAACATTTTAATATAATACAGAGATAAAATCAAGAGAAAACAGATAATTTTCAACTTCAACGTTAAAATTACATCAGTTATAGATTAGGTACAACATCATAAGTTGATCCTAACCTATAACTTAACTATTACTCTCTTCCCATAAATATTATAATCTCTCAGAATCTTTACTCCAGTAAATATCAAACTTTCAAATTCCTTTTTATAAAACATTGTGGACAGCAGACCAGTTAACAATCTTCACTTACATTATGAAATCTGCTCATACTCATTCATACACTTTACACAATCTCCACATCCTGTATCATCACCGGCATCCCCGCCTGCTGACACAACTGCACCAGACTGCTGTGATCCCCATAATAAGCATCGCTCAGCGCGATCGCCCGGTCAAGCTCAGCGGAATCATCATAGATCCCCCATCCCTCTGCCCGGTACTCTTCCACTAACTTCTCATAATCCACCCACAGTTCCGGTCGCATGAACTCAATCGTCGCCTTAATAAGCGGATACGACCGCCACAGCAGCGCCATATCATCCACGCTCTCCTTAAACGTCTCAAACACGAACCGCATCTTCACCAACATCTTATCCTCATGCTGCAGCTTTTATATCATCTTGACCTAACATGCCCCATCCTCCTCGTTTTTAATAATCTTATTGTATCAAAAGATAACATACTTGTGAATAGATAAAATGCAATCTCTCAATACTCCGTCACCACCAGAAATATCCATCGCATACCTTTCTGCCAGAATCCCCACTTCTACACAACTGCCTCAATCAATATCTTGTCATCGAACCTGATCTCTTTCACGCCAACTTCTTTATTCTTATTAAAGTTAAAACTAAGCATATACCCTTTCTTCAGATGATAATAGTCAAGATAGTTTATGAGTTGTTCTTCCCCTCGTTCATGATAAGCATTGCCCCGCCACACCTTCATCTCGATGATAAATTGAGCACCACGGTAATCAATGATAAGATCTGTCCGTTCCTGATTCCTAGTCTGCGCCTCTACATAGTAATTCCCAACGCCATTGATAATCGGCTTCAAGTATAGCATGAAATACCGCCGTCCGTCTTCCTCCATGAACCTCTGTCCCTGATCTCCATAAATGTCGTTAAAGTAGATCACAAATTTCTCAAGGATACGTTCCATATTCAACTGTCCATTCTGAACAAACAGATTTTTATCCAGAACCGCCATTTTACGCAACTCTCTGCTCCGGGGTTCTGGCTGTGTAAGGAAATAGTTATACAACCTGGTCTCAAATACCCTGTTGGCAATCTCTACAGTCCCACCCTCTACCTTTACAAACCCAAACATAAGAAGCATATCTGTTGCCATATCATCTGCATTATACAAGATAACCTGCCCTTGAAACAAAAGGAGATATATCATCTCCTTAAGCTCCTGATAAACATTCAACCTCCCGATCAACGACTCAAACAAAGTATTCTTCTCGTTAACCAGACGTTTTACAGCTTCCAACACCCCTTCTTTCGTCCATGCACTCTCCCTATCCTTAAAATCAACTGTTCCGACAAGCTTCTCATCCATTAATTTGCATAAGCGTGATACCAGAAAAGGATAGCCGGAAGTGTAGCTATAGATAAGATCGGCAATCTCCTGAATATTCATTCCCGTATTATGATCGGCTTCATATGTTTTCAACATTCCGGCTATATCCTCGGATGAAAAGCTCATATCTACATCAAAGTCAGCAGCTATATTCCATGGACTGTTCTGCTTATGCTCATCTTCCGGCCGGAGCTTTCTGCGAATATTACGGACATCATAAACCCCGGCAAGAATGACGGATTGGAAAGCGGCAGTCTTATCACTGTCAAGATAAGCCGCTCTTAACTGCGCAAGAAAATCAAGAAACACCTGATTATTGGCAGCCGTGTCAATCTCATCTATCACTATCACAACTGGTTTTACGGACTGTTCGCACCATTCACTAAAGCAGGCAAACATCTCTGCCATCCGGACATCCCTCTCCCCACTGTCTGCCAGATCATGAAGCCAGTCTTTTATACCGTCCGCAACCGCCGTCTTCCGGATCTTTTTATTGATTTCCCGCGTCAGCGCACGCACAAATGTACTTCCATTTATATATTCATCAGACTCTATATTCTGAAGATCCAGGCTTATCACCTGATACTCTTCTTCAAGGTATTCTACAAGTGCACGCAGCAGAGTCGTTTTCCCGTACTGTCTGGCTTTACTGATAATAAAGTATTCCCCGTCTTCTACCATCCGTCGGACCTGCTCAAGCCTAGATCCAAGATCAACCATATAATGCCGGTCACGTCTGCAGGCGCCATTAACGTTAAAAACCTTAGCCATCTTAACCTTCGCACTCCTCTCTGCATTGCCTGCTTTTTAATTTCTCTAGAGCAAGAATATATTTTATTATACTAAAATTCCCCATACACTTCAACCACTCAAAACATTTCAGAATAAATTCCCATCCCCCCCTCAACATCAATTAAACACCTGCTCAATCCCCATCTTCCTCACATAATCGATCCATTCATAGATATCTTCAATATCATACATCGGCTGCCCTTCTTCATTCTTCGCTTTCTTAAGCGCCAGCGTCATAAGCGCATACTCATTTTCCAGCAAAGTATCGAACACCCCCTGATCATCGGTATTCACCGACACATTCAGCGACATATTTTTCTGAGTTTCCTTCAGTTTTCTGGAATTAAACCGCAGGATCGGATGTTCTTCGTACTTATGGATCGTCCCGATCAGATAATTCGAAGAAGGATTCGTCTCAATCCCGATCCCTTTCCCTACAAGCTTCCGGATCATCTGATCCTGAAGTTGACATACAATATCCGCATACCGCTTATCTACCTTAAATTCTGTCCTCTCATCTCCGGTTTCCCGGACACGTCTGTCAAAATGATACGCAAGGTACAGATTCCTGTAACACGCTACCTTTCTCAGACTATCCGGGATCCTTCCGTTGAATTCATACCTGTCTATCCTCCGCAGATTCCCCCGCCTCATTCTCCGCAGGAATTCCTCTTCTTCCAGACGATATGTATAAGGGTTATCACCTCTTAACTTCCAACTCTGATAATAATCCTTCACCGAAGCCTTCGGATTATTCCGGACATTTTCCCGAAAGATCTCCTCATACAACTCATAATACCGCTCTTTCAATTCCGCCTTAAGCCTGCTTTCGATCACGCAGCCCATCTCATCCGCTTTATTTAGCATCCAGGCAATATCATCCAGAAGCACCTGTTTCGGAAGGACGATCTTACACCCCTTATACTTATAATATTCATAGGGGTCTATCCCCATCGCAAGTCCATGCCCGATCCTGCTGCCCCTTCCAAGCCCGCAGAACAGGATCGTCTCGTCAATCGCCCGAATACCATCCACAATATCAAAGAAATCCTCGCCCGCATGATAGGTAGCATGAAGCTTCGTCTTCTTCGGATTTCTATTAACTGCCAGCAAAGGAGACGGCGAGAATTCAATATCCAACAGATACCCAAAAACCTGTCCAAATACTTCCGGCCGGCAGCAGATCTCACTGGAACAGGCATCTATCCCTCGTATCTTCCCTCCGATCCCCGTTCCTTTCTCCAATAATGCGGCAATACTTCTTGCCTGTTTCATCGTAGCATTGCGCACATTCTGATTCCGGGCTGTTCCGTAGGCAAAGCCTTTATCCTCAGTCTTAGGAAAATGCAAAACGTAGATCACCTTATCTTCTAGCCGTTCTTCGCCGTCACTTCCGCCTCCCCTTCTGCCTTCCGTATCTTTCTCCCTTTCCTTTACATCTCTCCTCCACGCTTTTCTTTCCAATATCACGTCGTCGATTCCGCCGCTATGCTGTGCTCTCCCTGCGACAATATTCTGGTTCCGCCTGATCTCCTTATACAGAGCCGAAGCACTTTTCTTGGGACAGATCCGCGCCTCCAGCGAGACAATGTTCTGCTTTCGCATGGTCTCATTCAGCGCCAGCCTGATCAGCTCATCCTCATATTCCTTCTGTCCCTTAATGAAATACTCCTTGCGACCCTGATAATTGCTGAAATTCGCGAACCCCACCTGCTTGTTGATCTGTATCAGTTCACCGCGAAAATGCGCGCGGATCGCCAGATATACATAGAAAATATTCTTCTGGTAATCCTGAAACGTCCTGCAAACGGAAGCTTTATAACACTCATACAAGAAACGTCTCTCTCCTGTCAGAAGACAGCACTCCCGGTCATTACTGTCCGTCATATCTTTCTCAAATGCATAATCCAGGATCGCTCTTTGGTCCACCCTCGCCCCATAGACATTCTTCGCCAATACGATGAGTTCCTGGATCTCCGCGACCATCTCCTCCATCGGCTTTCCCTTTTCCGCCGCTGACAGAAGCTCCTTTGCTTGTTCCTCCAGGCTGCGTCTCCCTTTTAACACGCCGAAGAGATATACTCTGCAAAGCGCCGCCCGCTGACATTCCGCATAAAAGCTTTCCCGCTTCCCCTTACATTTCACTCGATCCGTATAATGAATCTGTAGTGCTTTGGAGATCTTCCTGAAATCATGCAACCTTCCGTCGATCAGATTCATCAGGCATATCCAGTTTAATTCAAATATCTTCGTAGAACCATTCAAATGGAAATGATTATCCGCGATCCCTCGCTTCAATATATTATGAAGCCGGTCGTCGTCACTGCGGATGATCGGCAGCCATGAGAAATTCTTTGTCCGATACCCCCACTTAAGATCGTGTTCCGCCAAGAACGCGCAGGTGAAGAAATCCTGGCCAAGCTGAAAGGATATCTCCCGCCACCGCAGCATCTCGTCGAACTTGCAGGTAATCTCATTCCCGTCATATGTGAGCATCCTGTTCGCTATATTCATAATAAAGCGGAAAATATTAGGGGAATTCTCCGTATTATCCCTCATATCCTGAATCAGCTTCATATAATTGTTCTTTCTCTCATCTTCCGAGTAATATGGGAATACACTTTGAGAATACTGCATATACAGCTTCTCGTCAACTTTCTTATGATCATGCCCTGTCCCATCCGCATGACGCTTCGTCAGGATCTTATAATATGGTATTTTTAAAAATAATATCTCCAGATTTCCTTTTTCAATATCCATACCTATTCCTCTTCATACTTTTCAAACACCCTCTAAAACGCCGCCTCAATATCTTTCTGCACTCTGACCAGTCTTTTATATTCTTCATGCTGTTCCTTGGATATCAACCCTTTCTTATTTCTCCGGTATATTTTCATGACTTCTCCGTACAGGCGGCACAATCCGTCTACATCAAGCCCCTGCGGGAGCTTCTTATATGCCCCGATATACTGGCTTATAGAAGATGCAAAATTGTCCAGGTTAATTTTCATATTCTCTGCCGAAAAGTTCCTCAGACTGCTGGACACATGATACTCCACATAATTTTCAGGATTCCAGTCTTTCGGAATCTCCGTGATCTTTCGTCTGAATTCCAAGACACATTGATCAATTTCTCGCTCTTCTTCCAACTGCCTTCTTAACGGTTCATTTTGAACGCTTAACTCAAAGAGATCGGCATATAATTCCCCTACGTCTATTTTCACTTCTCCTACCGAAAAGTTTAAAAATTCTCCCGAGTCACACTCTATCCCGCACTGAGCCATATATCTTTGTACATTTATAAAGAACGTCTCTACAAGCCTTCTGCTTCGTTCAACAGCGTTTTTCGTAGCTTTTCTGTAATCCTTATATTTTGTACAATAAGCTTTCAAACCTAGCGCAATGTCCACATTCGAAATAATTTCTCTTGTGCACCGGATACTATTTCTATTATCTCTTTTAAGCTCCTCAATGATCTTTTTATATTCTTCTTCTTTTATTCCCAGATAATCTATATTTATCTTATCGCAGAGAACATCCAGATTACTCAATCCAACAAGATAATTTTCCAGACTGATCTGCACATACTCACAAACTTGACTATTGCCAGAGATCATTGCTCCATCTGAAGAGAACACCTGGCGGTTATTACGTACATAAGATATATTAGAAAATAGTGCAAGCAAGATCCATGCCTTGATATAATCCTCCCTGCCTCTTCCATCCGTAATATAAGATATATAATAACTTTTCCCATGTTCAGAAATCGTCAGCCTAGCCGCTTCTTTATTCAGCTTTCCCAATATACAGTTAAAGCCGTCTATGGTTTCCATCACAAAGCGAGAACGATCCAGCCTGGATTCCTGCTCCTTCGGAAGTACTCCCTTAAACCATGGTCCCCAGATATACCCCTTTATAAAATCCGCCATCCCGCCATTCAACTGGTTATCATGATTCCGCAAAATGCTGTTCATCTTCATCGTATACAATGCTCGCAGCCTATAGATATACGCCTCCTTCTTGACATCAATTGTAATGTTTCCGCCGATCTCAAAAAGCCCCATTACACGAAAAAAACTGTCCCGGCTATCTGCATCGTATAAAATTAATTCCGGATTGCGCAGCAGTTCGATCCGAGAACAAATATTTTCTAATATCTTACATACTACTATATGCATATGGTAAATATCCATATTTCCAATATCCTCTAAGGTCGATCCGTCATATAACATCAGATTATCCCCGGACCACTCCTTCTCAAAATACTCCTTGAATATCAAAATATTCTCCAGATAAACCTTATCTTTTTCCGTGTCATTTACTCTGTCAACTTTATTTAGCTTCACGATCATCGTAATCCAGCTGATGATATCCCGCAGATTATTCGGGAACAGATAACTGGATCCATTCTCTTCTAGCAGGAAGCGCATTCCCGTCCTCGCGTATATCAAGTCGATCATCGCTTGTACGAAGAGCCCCGCTCCTTTTGATGTTTCTCTTGCTTCCCTTGAATCCCATATGATCGTTTCCCCATCCTGTTCCTTATAGACAACATGCGCCTCATCCAGATTCTGTATCTTGACCAGATAAATCCTCCTCTGCCTTGGAAGCAGCTTTGCCACATACCGCTCCGCCATCGTCTGTACTTCTCGGTTCAACTGGCTATATACCCCTTCATCCTTATTCTGATATATTTTTTCAAAGTCACGCAGATTCTGCTCCCTGACACATAATTCCAACTGGTCGATCTTCACACTGATCACGATCGCTATATTCGGGATGATCAGATACTTTCTGATCTGTTCCGCCATCTTATAGGCATTAGAGCTACACAGATCCAGATCATCGATCGCTATGATCATCTGCGAATTTCCGTTTTGCCCATCTACAAACTTCAAATACATTTCAATCAGCTCAGACAGTTCCCTTTTCAAATTCGTACTCTCGCCTAATTTTGACAATTTGCTGATATTTCCTTCATAATCAAATTCATCGTCCAGCATCTTCTCCTGGTTGTTGATCAGCGAAATATCCCGATATACCTTTTGAAATTGATTCACCAACCGGTCTCTTGTCACCTCATCTACCCACTGATTATCTTGTTCATAGCGATCTGAAAATTTTCCAAAAATCTTCGCAAGCACAATATCCAATATGTTATGCACGTCGTCAAACATAGAGGGATCTATCAAGATCGGCTCCACAAAGCTCACCTTTTGCAGGTTCTTGCATGATGAAAAAAGGTCTCCCCTATTCTTTTCTTTCTCATACGCAGCATTGACAAACGTCATCATGGCGCTGCTCTTTCCTTCCCCCCGGTCTCCGCAAAATGCAATAATGTTATTTTCGAAATCCTGCCGTTTCCAAGTCCATTTTTTCTTTTTCCCTTCTATGGCATTCATTCTCAGTGAAGCGCCTGTAATTTCATCCAACATGACGGCTGCGCGCCTATACTCTTTGATAAACATATCATTTTCCGTTATTTTATCTTTTACAACAATCTTGAATTCCTCACCTCTCACGATCTCTACCACTTGCATGCCATTCTCCTCCTTCTTGTAAATTAATTCTCCGGATACCATAAAGTCAAAGACCCCGCAGCAAGCAACAGGGCATCAAATTTGCAGCGCTGCAGAGCAGCGGGGTATTTGACCCTCGCGGCAGTCGCCAAATGTGCATGCAAGCATGCCCGCTTGGCTCGTTGCTCGCGGAAATAAAAAACGGCAAGAAAAACAGAACGAATTTCCATTCGCTCTTGTTTCCTTACCATTGAGTAACCATTGACATTATATCATATTTTTCGTCATTTTACGACACAAATCCTGCAACAGCTCATCTGCCGCAGAAATTTCGTTATTTTTCACATTCCCGTAGATCACTCCACCGATCGGCGCGGAGCCGTTACCGTCACACAACCGCCTCCACCAATATCATCTCCTCGTACTCAACTTCTCTGACCCCTGTCTCCTTCGTCTTATTAAAATTAAATACCAAAAGATATCCCCTTTTCATATGATAATGTCTGAGATACTCCGCCAATTGTGCCTCTCCCTGCTCATGCCTTGCCTGCCCGTACCACAGCTTGACTTCTACGATGAATCGCTCCCCGTGATAATCCACGATCAGATCCGTTCGCTCACGGTTTCTTGTCTCTGCCTCCACATAACAATTTCCCTGACCATTGATAATAGGCTTTAAAAACAGCATAAAGTACCGCCGTCCATCTTCCTCATAGAACCTCTGTCCCCGATCTCCGTAAAGGTCGTCGAAATGCGTGACAAATCTCTCCAGGACCAATTTCATATTCAGACATCCATTTTCTATAAACTGATTCCTATCCTTCCATGCCACATCATAAATCTGTTCCTGCTGCATTTGGGGCGACGCAAGATAGAGATTATACAATAAACTCTCAAAAATCCGATTCGCGATCACCAACTGATTCTCTGATACTCTGGCAAATCCGAACATCAGAGCCTCCTCCAGAGACGGAATCCCTATCACATACGCGATCTCTTTTCCCTTAAACAACAGATCCCGAAGCATCTTATCCAACTCCGGATAATCTCTCAGCTTATGGATCAGCGAATCAAAGAGCATATTGGTCTCTTCCAACAGAATCCTGACCGCTTTCAAGAAGCCTTCCCTTGTCCATGCACTGCTCCTATCTTCAAAACCTTCACTGCCGTTTACTCTTTCGTCAACAATCTTACATATGCGAGATACCAAAAATGGATAGCCAGATGTATATTCATAGATAAGTCTCGCTATCAGCCCTACATCCATACCCGTATGATGATCTGCCTCATATTCAATAAGCATTCCTGCAATATCTGCTTCTGAGAAACTCATATCAATCAGAAAATCCGCTGCAATATTCCACGGGCTGTTAATCTTAGAATCTTCACCCGGGCACAATTTCCTTCTGATATTCTTGATATCATATACTCCCGCAAGAATAACCGATTGAAATGTCGGAATACTGTCTCGCCCGATATAATACCCTCTCAACTGCGACAGGAAGTCCAGAAACACCTGATTATCAGACGCACTGTCTACTTCGTCGATCATCAGGATAATCGGGCAGGAAGCCTCCTTACAGACATCACTCAGCGCTTCAAACAATTCCGTCAGTTCGAATTCCTCCCGATTCGTTTCCAGCATTTTTTGCAATGGATACAAAGATTCCAACGTCAGATTTTTATTCAGATCAGCCGCCTTGATAAATTTTCTGGCAAATGCAATAGAGAATACGTTTTCATTCCTGAATTTAGACGCGCTTAACATCTGAAAATCCATACTGATCACGATATAATCATCTTTCAAGAATTCTTCCAATGCCTTAAGCGTAGTTGTCTTCCCAAACTGTCTCGCTCTATTGATCGTAAAATATTGCCCGGCATCCACCATGGCTTTTATCTTCTCAAGCCGTTCTGTGATATTCACCATATAATGGATCTGCAGCCGGCAATCTCCGCTCGTATTGAAAATTCTGCCTTTTCTATTCATTTATTCTTCATATCCCCTACACGATCTCCACATCCTGTATCATCACCGGCATCCCCGCCGACTGGCACAGCTGCACCAGACTGCTGTGATCCCCGTAATAAGCGTCGCTCAGCGCGATCGCCCGGTCAAGCTCGGCAGAATCATCATAGATCCCCCATCCTTCCGCCTTATACTCTTCCACCAGCTTCTCATACTCCGTCCACAGCTGCGGGCGCATAGACTCTATCGTCGCCTTGATCAGCGGATGCGGCCGCCACAGAAGCGCCACATCCTCCACGCTCTCCTTGAATGTCTCGAACACAGAACGCATCTTGGCCAGCATCTTCTCATCATGCTTCAGCAATGCCGTCACACTGGTATTATACAGGATCACCTTCTTCCTGCTCCCATCCTCATTCTGCAGGATCGGCAGCCATTTCTCCGGTATCTCGCAGTCGTCTTCCGATGTCTCCAACACCTTATCCATCTTCGGCGACCCAAGCCCCAGGATCTTCTTCTCCCACTGAGTCCTTGTATTCTCACCCACTGCCTCAGACAAGATCTCGATATAAGCCTTCCGCATATCCTCCGACTGCACGATGACCACATCTGCATTCAGCACCCCGGGAGTGATGCAGAAATGTTCGATCCCCTTGAGCGCCTCCTTGTTCTCCGGATCGACCTCTCCCAATACAAAGTATGGAATATAGACCAATTTCTCCGTATACTGCTTCAGATTCTTAGAATAAAATTTCGGCGCCACACTGGTCACATAATTATAGTCGTCATAAGGATTATGGATGAAGATCATATCCGGCCGACGCGCGTCAAGATCATACTCGTCATAATGCGTGATCGGAACATAATCCGGATACTGATCTCCCTCATAATGCAGCTCCTTGAAACTGCCGTCCGTATTCCGGTCAAAATATGGGATCGGGATCACATAGGCGTCACAGTCCGGATCCTCATCCGCCGCCTTCCACACACTTTCCAGTGAATCCCACATGGATGCCTTGTATGGAAGGAACACGACCTCCCTGCGCTCCGGAATGTCATGCTTAATGCTGTTCTCCATCCTGACCAGGGATTTGCGGAGCGCCTTGGACGCCTGGTTCGCATTCACCGGCTGTCCCTGGCTGATCTTCTCATAGAACTGGTATACCAACTCGCAATACTCCTCGATCAGCGAGATCGTAACAAAGTCTTCTCCTTCTACTGCTTCGATGATCTCTCCCAATTTAATGGCGCATTCCTGGCATTGTGACAGCAGATCCAGCGCCGCTTCTATGTTCTTCCTCTCTATTGTCTTCTTTATCCCATCATGTGCCCTGCCAAGTAATTTCGTAAAATCCTCCGCCTGCTTCTTCTGCGCTCTCGTCATATCTGCTTCCCCTTTGAATCCTTTTTCTATTTGCAGCCAAATGAATCAAAAAAGACTGCTATATCATCACACCAGATATAACAATCTATTTTCATCCTACTTCCGATCCGGTCAACCGTACACTACCGCATATTCTGTCCGTTCACAGCGGCAGGTGTTCCGCCTTCCGGGATCATCCGCTACTTCTGCTTCTGTTTCCCTGCCGCTGCAGCCTTCCCGGCAGGCTTTGCCTTCGCCGCAGCCACGGTAGGCCTTGCTGCCTTCGCAGCCCTGCCCGGCGCCGCCTTTGCCGTTCTGCCAGACGCTGCCTTTGCCGTTCTGCCAGACGCTGCCTTTGCCGCCTTGCCTGCCGCCGCGCCCCCTTCGGTTCCGGCGCCGATGCCTACGGCAGTCCCGTCTCCTGCCGCCTCATCTTCTGCCTCGGCGTTCTCAGCCTCCCTTGCAGCTTCTTCTGCCGCCCTCTTAGCAGCTTCCGCCTCTTCCGCTTCCTTGATCTTCTGCGGATTATATTTCAGAAAATACGCGTAGATATCCACGATCGCCTGATACAGCTCCTCGGGGATCGCCGTCCCCAGGTCAAGCTGCGTAAGAACGGTCGCCAGGGAATTATCCTCATACACCGGCACCCCGTTCTCGTTCGCCATCTCCACGATCCTCTCTGCCATATATCCAAGCCCCGATGCAACGATCACCGGCGCCACGTCTTTATTCTCATCATACCGCAGTGCGACTGCTTTCTTATTCATCACATCATCATATTGTGACATTGATCGAATTTCTCCTTTCGAATATCTTCGGGAATGCGGCAGATACCTGAATCGGTACTTTATTCTGCTCTACGCCCAGATACTCCAATTCCAGCTTATTCCTACTCATGATCTTGCGGATATTATCCCGGATATCACTCTCATGTCCCGAGAGTTCTTCCGGATAGTGGATCAGCATATCTATCTTTCCCTTCTCATAATACAACATCATATCAAAAAAGCCAACATCTTTCATATCAAATTTGATCAAAAGCTTCACACCGCGCTCGTCAGATCCCGGATTCCCGGATTCTTCATCCGGATCCACCCACATCTCGGAGAACATCGGCACACCGTCCAGGATCACCGGCAGCATCACATGCATCAGCGGCATATAGACGCTCTCATTCACCAGCATACTCCTCATAACATTTATGAATGCCTCTCTGTTCTCGATCCCCGCTTCGCCTTTCACGCCTGCCTGCATAATATTAAGAAGCTTATCCGCCAGTTCATTCTTCCCTGCCGCCCTGTCATAATCGACGTTCAGCAGCATCTCCCGGAACCCTTCTGCCGTCATTCCTTTAAAATGCTTCCGGAATGTAGGGAAATCCATCAGCCGCCAGAAAGCCTGCACCACATTGTCGATATTCCCGCTCTCATAGCGCGCCGTATTGAACGCAACAAGCGTCACCAGGTCGCGAAGTTTCCCAAGCTCCCTGTTGTCCGCCACATATTTCCCCATATAGGGGATGATCTGTTCCTTCAGTAATCTTGTATTCGCGGCGTTGGCGTCCATCGAATGCTGCTTGAGCCTCATGGCAAGCCTCTCAAGCCCATCCCTGTCATTACGGAACATCCGCGCTTCGATCTCTTCTAGCGTCCCCTTGATATTCTCAAGGATATGTTTTCCCGACGACATGTCGTTATATTTCTTAAGAAGGTCCAGCACGCCTGCTTTAAGCTCTACAGTCGTCGCTTCGTCCATGATCTGGCGCAGTACGTCGAACAGAGGACCCTGCAGCCGGTTCGCTCCCGCCATCTGAGCCTTCAGGAATTCATTCAGTTTCTCCGGCGACATCTCAAGCATCTGGAAAAATGCCTGGATATCTGCCGCAGTTCCTTTCCCGATTCCGGATTCCACTATGTTCGCCATCCCGCCGAAGATCATCTTGCTCATGATCTCGTTCAGCTTCGGCAGATCCCTCAAAGACTGTACGAAGCTGCCGAAATTAGAATCATATGCGACGCCTTTTCCGCCGTCGTTATTGCCGGATTCGGTGCGGCCGTCCGCCCTTCCTACCTTATTCGCTTCTACCGGATTCTTGATGCTTAAGTCTTCCGCCTGCTGAGAAGGAGACGGTTTGTTGTTTATCGAATTGTCATATCCGACGGTGGGAGTTGTTACTTTTAAAATATTTGACATTTTTTCACCTACTCTATAATTTACTCTTATCCTTTCACGCCATTATGACGATATATTTAAAAATAATACTTTTTAAACATATCAACATTAATAGATAAGGCGGTACTAATATTATGGATAACATGCTTGAAATGTATCTTTATGAGACTAACACTCTTATGGAACAACTGGATGAACTATTGATAGAAGCTGAAAAAAATGAAGCCTTCACGACCAATGATGTGAATGAAATCTTCCGCATCATGCACACGATCAAAGGCTCGTCTGCCATGATGGAATTCTCCACGCTGATGGAGATCGCCCATCATATAGAAGACTTGTTCTTCTATATCCGTGAAAACGGAATGGATTCTTTGGATGAATCACATAAAAGCGATCTGTTCAATCTGATGTTCCAGTCTACGGACGCCCTTCGTGTTGAGGTTGAAAAAATCGAAAACGATGAGCCTCTTAGCACTAATATCGACCAGATCATAACAAATATTAATAGTTTTTTGGAAAAAATCAGTTCTTCCGGCAACAGTTCCTCCGATGCGCAGACGGAAAAATCCGACGCTTCTTCTGCCGCTCCGGTCGCCGACGCACAGGCGATCGCCGTTATCAACCAGGAACTTGCAGGATGCCCGGCAAGCAGTATGCCATATTTCATCCGGATTCATTTTGAACAAGGATCCGGCATGGAGAATCTTCGTGCGTTCATGACCATTACTGCTTTGAAAGAGATCGACCTCCAATTCGAACACTATCCGGAAGATGTAGAGACCAATTCCGAGACGAGCGAAGCCATCATCGACCATGGCTTCTATATCGCGCTTTCCTCCGCCGACGATGTGGAGAAAGCGGTTCAGATCATTAAGATGCAGAACAGTATCGAAACTTACGAAGTCATCGAGAACGCCACGGTCAAGGCCGCGGAAGCTTCTGCTCCGGCTCCGGCGGCGGCTCCGGCTCCTTCTGCCGCTCCTGCCGATACGGCTTCTGCTCCGGCTGCCGATACGGCTTCTGCCGCTTCCTCTTCCAAGCAGGCGGCTCCGGCGGCTTCTGCCTCACACAACAGCGCTCCGGTCAAGCAGAGCCTGATCAGCGTTAACTTGTCCAAGCTTGACAGCCTGGTAGCGATCGTCGGCGAGATCGTTATTACAGAATCTATGGTTACATCTTCTCCTGACCTGCAGAACCTGAAGCTTGATAACTTCATGAAGTCTGCCCGTCAGCTTAGAAAATTAACAGACGACCTTCAGGATATTGCCATGTCTCTGCGAATGGTTCCTCTGTCCGGTACTTTCCAGAAGATGAACCGTATCGTCCGCGACATGAAGAAGAAACTTAACAAAGATGTCCGGCTTACACTGGTAGGCGAGAACACGGAAGTAGATAAGACTGTTGTAGACAGCATCGGCGATCCGATCATGCATATCGTCCGTAACTCTATGGATCACGGTGTCGAGACTACGGCAGAGGAACGTATTGCCGCAGGTAAAGATCCGCAGGCTGAGATCATTCTTTCCGCAGCCCACACCGGAAGCGAGGTAATAATCTCCATATCCGACGACGGGCAGGGCATGGATCCGGAAAAGATCCTTGCTAAGGCAGAACGCAACGGTATCCTTACCAAGCCGGCCAGCGATTATTCCAAGAAAGAGATCCTGTCTCTTCTTATGCTGCCGGGATTCTCTACTAACGAAGAGGTTACGGAATTCTCCGGCCGAGGCGTAGGTATGGACGTTGTAAAGAAGAACGTGGAAGCCGTAGGCGGAACGATCTCCATCACAAGCGAACTCGGCAAAGGCAGCTGCACAACGCTTAAGATTCCATTAACGATGGCGATCACAGACGGTATGGAAGTCTCTGTCGGTAATTCCATGTTCACTATTCCGATCGCCAACATCCGCCAGTCCTTCAAACCACAGAAGGAAGAAGTGATCCTGGATGCCAGCGGCAACGAGATCATCAAGTGTCTGGATGCGTTCTATCCTATTATAAGGATACATGAATTATATAATATTGAAACAGAGGTCACCAACATAGAAGACGGTATCCTGATCTGGGTGGAGACCGCAGACAAGTCCTACTGTCTGTTCGTAGATGAGCTTCTCGGAGAACAGCAGGTGGTTGTGAAGCCGCTCTCCTCATTCTTAAGCAACTTTAACATTAAGAATTCGGGAATCGGCGGATGCACGATCCTTGGAGACGGCAACATCAGTCTGATCCTGGATATCGGCAACCTGTATGCAGCGACTCAGGGCTTATATTAAAGTGTACGAAAAAACTGGAGGAATAACTATGTCAGCAGATACAGCAGTAAATACAGCAAATGAAGTTATGGAGAATGGAACGCCAGTCTCAACAGAGCGATTCTTAACGTTCAGCTCCGACGGACTCAATATCGGAGTCAGCACGAATTATGTCATCGAGATCATAACGAACCATACGATCACTATGGTTCCCCTTGTTCCGGATTATGTGAAGGGTATCATTAACCTGAGAGGACAGATCATCCCTATCATTGACATCCGCCTGCGTATGGGTAAGCCTTCTATTGAATATACGAGTTCAACTTGTATTATCGTGTTGAATATTAATGCCATCTCCATTGGTATTATCGTAGATGCAGTCCAGCAAGTCATGGATATTGATCAGAGCAAGATCTCTCCTGTTCCGGTTGAGAATCAGCAAGAATTGATCAACGGGATGATATCCTCATCCGACCGTTCCGTGATTCTCTTCCTGGATTGTGAACAGCTTGTCCAGTCATACTAAATATACAAAGGAGACAGAATCATGTTGACCATTAATGACCGTGACTTTCAGCGTTTAGTCACTTTTGTACATCAGAATTACGGGATCGATCTTTCGAAGAAGCGCCAGCTTATCCTCGGGCGTCTCTCCAATACGATTCTTTCCATGGGTTTCTCTTCATTTGAAGAATATATTGACAACCTGATCAAGAATAAGAAGCCGGAAGACCTGGAACTGATGTTGAATAAACTTACTACCAATTATACCTTCTTTATGCGGGAAAGCGCGCATTTTGATCTTTTCAGAGATACGATCCTTCCCTATCTCGTAGAGACAAAGAAGGATAAAGTACTCAGTATATGGAGCGCCGCCTGTTCTTCCGGAGAAGAACCTTACACGATCTCTATGATCCTAAAGGAATTCTTCGGAGCTAAGGCATCCGCCTGGGATACCAGGGTTCTCGCAACCGATATTTCGCAGAATGCCTTGGTTGCCGCGAAGAACGCCGTATATGAGGAGGATTCCTTAAAGGAACTCTCCCCAACCTGGAAGTCCAAATATTTCCGTCAGACTGGTCAGCCCGGGGTCTATACCGTAGCGCCGGAGATTAAGTCCAACGTCATTTTCCGGACATTCAACCTGATGGATCCCATCAAGTTCCGGCTCAAATTCGACGTTATTTTCTGCCGGAATGTTATGATCTATTTTGATCAGCCTACAAAAGACGCTTTGGTAAAACGTTTTTATGACGCGACAAATCCGGGCGGTTATCTTCTGATCGGACATTCCGAGAGCCTGAACAAAGCAACAACACCTTATAAGTATCTGAAACCTGCAACATATCGAAAAATGTAGTATCGCTTATAGAAGCTGCTTTTGAAGATTCAGAAGCGGCTTTTGTAAGTGGTGATGAATAATATGTAGAAAGGAATCTATCTATGAAAATTAAAGTATTAGTCGTTGACGACTCCGCCCTATTTCGGCAAATGATCATACAACATTTGTCTTCCAAACCGAATATTGAAGTTGTAGGTTATGCCATCAATGCATACGACGCCAAGCAAAAAATCCCCCAGCTGAAACCGGACGTCCTCACCCTGGATGTGGAGATGCCGGGTCTTAACGGAATTGAATTTCTAAAGCAGCTGCTTCCGACGACCCCTCTGCCGGTCGTACTGGTGTCTTCTCTGAACTTAAGCGTATTCGACGCGCTTTCGGCAGGCGCCGTTGATTTCGTACGCAAACCGGATATGAGTGTCGCAAATTCCAAGAATACCTTCTTTACCTCCCTGGTACTTAAGGTTCAGGCTGCCTCCAAAGCGAAAGTCCGCGTCCCGCAGACAGGCAGCGGCAGTACACCTGCCGCTTCTCCTGCGATCCCGCAGACTCCTGCAAGATTCCAGGGGAAAAGCATTGCTCCGGGACCGGCTGCTTTGCAGCACTCTGCTTCCGCCAAACCAATGCCTTTCCCGCCGCTTTCGCGTAATGTCCTTGACTCGACGATCATCGGGCTTGGCGCTTCCACAGGCGGAACAGAAGCGACTCTGGAAGTCTTAAAGAGGCTCCCTGCCAATATTCCGGGCATGGTGATCACACAGCATATGCCGGAAGGATTTACGGAGATGTACGCACAGCGCCTGAACCGGATCTGCGCCATGGAAGTCCGCGAGGCAAAGAACGGAGATATCATCCACCCGGGACTTGCTCTCATCGCTCCGGGCGCCAAACAGATGGAGGTGATCCGTTCCGGACGCAACTACATGGTTCAATGCCGCGCCGGCGCAAAAGTCAGCGGCCACTGTCCGTCCGTAGACGTCCTATTCAACTCTATCGCCAAGAATGTCGCCATCAATAAGGTCGGCATCATCATGACAGGTATGGGACGCGACGGCGCCGACGGATTGCTCAAGATGCGCCAGTCCGGAGCCTTTACGATCGGACAGGACAAAGACTCCTGCGTCGTATACGGAATGCCTATGGTCGCTTATAATATCGGCGCGGTCTGCACCCAGGCTTCCTGTGAAAATATCGCCTCCGTGCTGCTGAATCATCTCAAGAAATAATTTTTATATTTCCTGAAAATGAGTGTCTTATTTGGGGTTATGAATCCCGAAGTTATGCCGATATTCATAGTATAACAAATAAATATACTCAGATAATGGAGTTGACAATATTTATTATGAAGGGAGTTCAGTATGAAAATAACAACTAACAATGTGATTAATAATTTCACTGACCGGCGTATTCATACAAAGGATAATTCTGCTCCTTCCGTAATCTCTAATGACGGACATAACTTCGATGCGGTTATCATAAAGTCGGATCCCAGGCAGATTGAAGAGCGTACATTTGCCAAGGCAGTTGCACAGCGATTGTCTTCCGAGATAAAGGACACGGCGTCTGCAGATAAGATTCAAAGCCTGCAGAATCAAGTGGCTTCGAACACATATCACGTTGATGCACACGCCATAGCTGCCAGAATGCTGCTTTTGTAAGTAGGAGGATGTACAGAATGAATGATTTTACAGATTACGGCAAGATCATCGAAGAGTTTATTACTCTTTTTGACAATCTGATCCCCATAGAGCAGGAGAAACTTGACGCCGCTGTCAAGAATCAGGTTACGTTCATTGAGGACTGCATGCATAGAGAACAGGCTGCAGTTCTTCAATTGCGCGGTCTGGAACAGAAGCGGGAAGCAGAGCAGAGGCGTCTTGGGATGGAAGGATATAGCTTCCGCCAGATCCTGGAACATGTTCCTGCAGAGACGGACGCACTCTTACGTCCTCTGTTTGACCAGTTATCTGACCGGGTCCGTAGCTTCCAGTCTGTAAGCGCCAGCGCAAAGGACATCATTGAAGTGAATCTTCACGTGATACAGTCCGCTCTTGCTTCGGAAGGCCCCGGCAAAGATACGTACTCTGCTTCCGGGCAGAAAAAAGACACTACCAACAATAAGAACCACTTTACAAGTCGTTCTGTTTAATAGATCAGGAGGAGATAATTATGATACGATCCACATTTGCCGGCTTCACAACAGCTCAGCTCGGTATGGCTGCAAGCCAGCGCTCACTCGATGTTGCCGGTCAGAATATCGCTAATATCAATACGATTGGATATACCAAACAGCGGCTTGATGTCGCCAGTCTGAATCTGCAGAAAGGTTCTATGTACAATTCCAAATCCAGTATCAAAGTCGGATTTGGTGTTGAGATGACCGGGATCTCTCAGCTGCGAGACCCGTTCCTGGACGCACAGTACCGTTCCCAGATCAGTAAACTTGGAACTTCAGACGCACATGCCGCAGGATTTGAACGGCTGACCCCTATATTTGACGAAGCTGTCATGGATGGTGTCCGTGAAGCCTTCATTTCCCTGACCAGTTCTCTGAGTACTCTTTCTACTCAGGTAGGTAACAAAGAGAATGACGCATTGGTACGTTCCAAGATGCAGACGATCTTGAACCTGTTCCATGACAATGCCGTACGTCTCCAGGATGTGCGCGACGATGTCCAGCAAGGTTTCGCCACTACGGATCTCGGCGATCTGAACCAGATCCTTGAGAATATCGCTGAATTGAATACCAGTATCAAGAACAGCCAGATCCTTGGCAATCCGGCTCTTGAGCTGAAAGATCAGCGCAACAACTTATTGGATGAACTGGGAAGTTATCTTCCTATTACCGTAAAATACGAAGACAAGATCATCGGACCAGGACAGACCGTTGAAGTTCTGAACGTGAATTTCACAGATACCAACGGCGTGAAGCATTCTCTGATCGCCGACGACCGCTTCTCCAAATTTAAAGCGGATGTCAGCGGCGAACCGGTTACCCTGTCTCTGATCGACGCGGACGGCAATACTATTAATGTTACAGATACCATTGGTTCCGGTACTTTAAAAGGAACCCTGGATATGATCAACAAATCCGGTGATTTCGACGGAACAGATTTTAAAGGGATCGGATACTATGAGAAGGCTCTGGATTCTCTGGTTGATACGTTTGCGAAGAAATTCAATGAATTGAATAAGGTAAAGGATGAAAACGGAAATGTTACTGCTGATAATCCTCTGTTTGTGACTACTGACGGTTCAACTGATTTTACTGCCTCCAATATCAAGATCGCGGATGCTTGGGCAAACGGTACGTACGGCATCACAGCTTCTAATAACTACGTAGTTATTGACCAGGATAAAGGCACCACTGCCAATGAGAATATCCTGAACATGGTAAAATTACTGGAATCCAAGACGATCGAGTTCTCCGTTACCAACAAAGACGGGACGCCCATCAAGTTCTATACCGGTAACTTCCATGATTGCTTCGCCAACATCGAAGCGACTCTCGGTATCGACTACAAAGCTGCGAATAGCATGCTGAAGAACCAGATCGCCGTACTGAACGAGACGGCGAATAACAGAGACGCTATCTCCGGCGTTCAGTTAGATGAAGAAGGTATGGATCTGCTGCATTATAACCAGTCATATTCTGCTGCCGCAAGATTTATGACAACTTTAGATGAGGCGCTTGATAAACTGATCAACGGCACCGGCGTAGTCGGAAGGTAACAGGAGGGATAGATAGTATGAGAATTACGACGAATGCAATTTTAAGAAATTATAAATCAAATCTTGGCACTTCTCTGTCTAACCTGGATATGGCAAGAACCAAGGTTATGACACAGAGAAAGTTCAATTCCACCGCGGAAGATCCGTCCAGTGCACTGCGCGCCGCCGTCCTTCAGCGTAAATATGCCCGGAATGAAGACTACCGCACCCTGGTACAGGACGTCCAGTCCTTCCAGGACTCACAGGAAGACGCGGCGATGCAGATCAACACCCTTGCAAAAACCTTAAGCAAGCAGTATGGTCTTGAAGCCCTGAACGGTACCAACGGCTCGAAAGAAACCCGAGAGACCTACGCGGATGCATGGCGCGGCGCACAGGAAAGTATGGTTCTCAGCCTGAACGCAAGCTACGAAGGGAAATACGTATTTGCCGGAAGCGACGGTATGACAGCTCCTTTCAAGCTTACAAAAGACGCCAACGGGAAACAGATCCTGCTTTACCGGAATGTTGATGTGACGACGGGTGAACTTTATAAGGAGGACGGCACGATTGATACTGCTGCAAATGCAGATCCGGCTAAGAATAAAAAGCGTCTGGAAGATTTGTCCAAAGATACCTTATTCGTAGACCTGGGATTCGGACTGAATATTGACGATAATACCGGTATCGACCCATCCAGCGTATTTAACACCAGTCTTCCTGGTATTAATGTGGTCGGATTCGGAACCAATACGGAAACCGGGAATTCCAAGAACATGATTATCCTCATGGGACAGATCGCCGACATGTTAGACGCAGAAGAATTCGATTATGAAGGATACCGCGATATGCTTGCCGAGTTTGACGAGGGACGCGATACGGTTCTTGAGAATGTTACCATGCTCGGTACGCAGACGGAATTCCTTACCACCACCAAAGACCGGTTAGACACCGCCATGATCAATCTTTCCACCCAGATTGACAATGTGGTAAATGTTGATATGGCAGAGGCGATCATGAATTTTTCATGGGCACAATATGCTTATAACGCCGCATTAAAAGTCGGTAATAATATATTGACACCTTCATTTATTGATTTCATGCGTTAATAAATATATCTAAAAAAGGAAGGGAGGAAAATAGGTATGAATCAACTCATTAAGATTACGACAGTTCCTATTCAATATGAGCTAAAGATCAATAATGCGCGTCTGGAATATTCACGCTCAAAAGCAGAACTGGAGATCAGCAGGAACGACGGCGGATTATCCATTAAGAGCCGTCCTGTGAAATTGCACCTGGATTCATCCGAAGCAAGAAATTCCATGGTGCCTACAACAGCCAAGAGTGTGGCTCAGTCTGCTCAAAAAGGAAAAGAAGCCGCTTATAGTGCGACCGCTCAGATGGCTCAGGAAGGAAAACTGCTCTTGAAGGCAGACATTGGCGAAGATGTCATCGGCCAGATCATGCAGCAGAGAACCGCGCAGCCCACCGGCGAATTCAAGCTCGGTTTTATACCGTCTGCTCCGGTAGATATCAGCTATGAAGCAGCCGATCTGACGATCAACTATGAGATGGATAAGTTGAATTTCGACCTGAAAGTGGCGAATGGCAACTTTGAATTCATCCCTGGCAACATAGAGATGTCGATCACTCAGCATCCTGACGTATTGATCGAGTATGTGGGCGGACCGATCTATGTACCGCCGAGTGCAGATCCTAATTATGAACCGATAGATGTAAGGGCTTAGCATAGCCCTTACTTTTTTAAAATTTCAGGAGGAATTATACTTTGAACATAAATGCGAAATACTTTGGACTAATTTCATATGAAGAAAAGGAATTGATTCACATTATCAACGGATTGATCGGTTTTGAATCCTACAATAAATATCTCCCGATCCCCTTTCAGGAAGAAGACGATTCTCTGATCTCTTTGCAATGTCTGGAAGATGAGGATCTATCATTCATATTGATGAATCCGTTCAGCATATGCCAGGATTACAGTCCCAAGTTATCCGACCAGGAGCTTAAAGAGCTTGGCGCAGAATCTGCAGACGATATCTCTTATTATGTGATCAGTGTCATCCGTGAATCTGTCGCCCAGTCCACTGTGAATCTTAAGGCTCCCCTTGCCGTCAACGCCATAAACCGTCAGGCGAAACAAGTGATCCTGGAACAGGCGGAATATACTTTCCGTCATGCCCTCGGCGACATGATTCATAAGGAGGGTTAGGATTATGCTTATATTACAACGCCGGAAAGGACAGTCCCTTTCCATTAACAACAACATTACACTTACCGTCGTTGACACCGGCACAGACTGGGTCAAGCTTGCCATCGACGCTCCGAAAGAAGTGCCGATCCTTCGCTCCGAACTGAAAGAAGCGGCGGCGGAGAACCAGAAGGCTTCCGCTACCGCCCCCATCCAGGTGCTGGATGAAATCCTGAAGAAGAAATGATCAGCTGCAAAATATCTGCGATACAAAAACCTTAGATTTTGTATCGCAGATATTTTGCAGCTGCACTTTGTTCTTTAAAAACTATGCGGAACAATCCACCACGGATGTCACCGGAGCAGACATGACTTCAACGCTCACCCCTGACGACACCGTACAATCGACCATACTTGCCGACTCTGCCGCCAATGCTGTCGGTGAAAGCGATTCAACGTACTGCTCTGCAATCTGCTTGAACTGTTCGTCTGTCATATTCTGCCTCGGTATCAGGTCGCTCATATGCGCCGCCTGGGACTGGCAGTATTCCTGCCCCATCCTCGCCTTCTGCTTACGCCGAAGCTCCTGTGCAAGCTGTCTTGCAAGCTTCTCTTTCATCTTCTTCTCCGCAGACTTCTGCCTTAACTGAAGATTCTCTTCCTTATGGAGCCGCGCGACCTTGATATTTCCGCTCTGGATGACCGAACGGATCTTCCGTACGATAGCCGCAGCCTCCGCACTGTCCGCCACCTGAAGCTTTACTCGCTGAATCTCCCCATACTTTGCAGAGATCAGGCTCTTAACCGACCTGACGTCACGTGCTCCTGCAAGACGCATCATGTTAGACGCATGAGAGAAGCTATATCCCTTCGACTTCGGCGTCTTTACCTTGGTAGAATAGAACGAGGTAGATTTCTCGTCTCTCCACCACGTAGGATAATCCTCTTTCTTCTTCTCCTGCATCGCCGTCCATCTAGACACCTCTCCATCCTCGTCGATCACCAGTCCCATGCCGACCAACTTCTTATCGCACAATAATGCTTCGAATTTGGCTGCATTCTGATAATCACTGAGGTGCTGCAGAATATTCTCTACCTGCTGTCTCACCTTCTCATCCGCACTCATCTTTTCCAACAACTCTGCCGAGATCGAGACATTGTTTATCCCCTTCTGTCCCGCGCCATACTGAGCGATCTGACGATTATTGTCAAATGACATAAAATTAAAGTCGATGTGCTTATAAGTCTGTTTCAGATAATTCATCATCGCTGCGGCGCCGGACTGTTCTTCCGTTCCCACAATACTCTCTACATCATTCTGTAAATTCACCTGGGTCGTTCCTACGGTACGGGGATTCGCATAAACTGCACTGTTCTTCACTTTCATAAAATCCCTCTTTTCTGCCACCGTTCTGTGTCAGCATGAAATTACCGCTGACTGTTACATAAATACTATCGGCTTAACCGAGCCGATTCATAAGCCGCATGCGGAAATTCCCCCATCTTTACATACCTTCTCGCATACAGAATGATTCTGCCGGCGGTTATATTGCATCTAAAAAGGAAGCGTCATCTGCGTCACTTTATATGGTCTTTTATACTGGCTGATAATATCCTCCATACGGTATACGATCTTCCTGCTCTCGCATTCCTGTGTAAAATATTCCCACAGCCTTTTTGCCTTGGGACTGACACATTCATAATATTCCCGATACCGCTTCTGATAAGCCGCTGCAAGTCCCTCTCCCGGAAACAGCTCTTCAAGCTTATGATAATACCAGGCTCTCTGATTCCCCCGCAGAGTCATGCCAAAAGCCGGGTAGATGAATCTGGCTCCGGCATCCCCTGCTCTGCGCACGATCTCTCCGATGTTCTCTATGTTATCCTCTATAAAAGGCAGAACCGGCATAAGCAGGATCCCCGTATAAAGCCCCGCCTCCGCAAGCTTTCCGATCATCTCAAAACGCTCCGTGGGACGCGAGACATACGGCTCGATCTTCGCCGCCAGTTCATCGTCGGCAGTCGTCACTGTAATCTTAAGAAGCACCGGAGAATGCTCCGCGATACTCTGCAGGATATCTATATCCCTGGCAAGCAGAGCGCTCTTCGTCGCTATCGCCGTCCCAAACCCGAACGCGTCGCACAATTCCAACGCATGGCGCGAAAGCATAAGCTCCCTCTCGAAAGGATTATACGGGTCGCTCATGGCTCCGGTTCCTACTACGCCGCGTCTCGTTTTCCTGCGCAGATCGTCACGGATGATCTGAAGTGCGTTCTCTTTGGCTCTTACTTTATCAAAATCCTCCACCCCATAGCACTCTGAGCGGCTGTCACAGTAGATACACCCATGACAGCATCCTTTGTAAATATTCATATTATAATCAATCCCAAACCATTGTGCCGGCGCTTTGGTCCTGGTCACGATCGTCTTAGCAGAAATATACTCCATTTGCCGCCTCCTGATTTAAAGTTATGTCTTCTCACTGTCTCTTTCGCGTCTCTTTCAACAGCCATTTTTGCTCAAGCTCATTCAATACCTCTTCTGCCCGTCTACATTTTCCCTCGACCGCCTGTTTTCCGGCAATGCCTTCATCATTGAAAGTGTATTTTCAAGAGTACCCTTTCTAAATCCTCCTCACTTAAATCCGAATATATTGTGAATAAATTGGTAGACACATCCATGTTCCATTTTATTATAACAGCTTACAACAAAGTTATAAACCGCTTGTGATAAAAATGCAGCACATTTACATTCCACTACATCTGCCAGAAGAAAACCGACGAATACACGAGCCAGAGCATGACCGATATCTTAGATACATAACACGTGTAATCAACTTTTGCGTACATAAAAAATGAAGGAAACGCTGAATTCCCAACGTTTCCTCCATTTTCCACAAGAGGCGCAGACCGGATTTGAACCGGTGAATCAGGGTGTTGCAGACCCATGCCTTACCACTTGGCTACTGCGCCTAGCTAGAGACCGTATTTTGGTCTCTTACGTGCGATGCAGATGATGCAAATGACTCCGACGGGAATCGAACCCGTGTTACCGCCGTGAAAGGGCGATGTCTTAACCGCTTGACCACGGAGCCATAATAGATACCTCTCATATGCACACCTGTTGTATATTACCACACTCCCAGATATATTGCAAGCTCTTTTTTTCTATTTCGCATATTTCTTTCCCTTCCCATTGACAAACATCCTGAAATCCGTTATGTTTGATGAAGTATGAAAAAAGGAGCACTTCGAATATGAAATCACTCGTATTAGCGGAAAAACCGTCTGTTGCCCGCGACATAGCGCGGGTACTGGACTGTCACAAGAATCTTCCCGGAGCCATAGAAGGAAGCCGGCATATCGTCACCTGGGCGCTTGGGCATCTTGTCACCCTTGCCGATCCTGAGGAATACGATCAACAATACAAAGAATGGAAGCTTGCCTCCCTGCCCATGATCCCTGCCAAATGGAAGCTGACCGTGATCAAGCAGACAGCAAAGCAATTCCGCAACGTCAAGACCCAATTGTTCCGCAAGGATGTATCTGAGATCATCATAGCCACAGACGCCGGAAGGGAAGGAGAACTGGTCGCGCGATGGATCCTCGAGAAAAGCGGATGCCACAAACCATTAAAACGCCTTTGGATTTCTTCTGTCACAGATAAGGCGATCCGGGAAGGCTTCTCTCATCTGCAGGACGGGCGGCAATACAACGCTCTGTACCATGCCGCAAGGAGCCGCGCACAGGCGGACTGGCTTGTGGGGATCAATACCACGCGCGCACTGACCTGCCGTTATAATGCCCAACTGTCCTGCGGCCGCGTCCAGACTCCAACCCTTGCCATCATTGCCCAGAGAGAATCCGAGATCCGGTCATTCAAACCAGAAGAATACTACACCCTGACCTGCATGGCAGGGGGCGTCGCCTGGAGCTGGCAGAGCGCCAAGACAGGAAGCAGGCGTTCATTTGACAAAGCATTTATCACGGAAGTGAAAAAGAAACTGGACGGCTCGCCCCTGACTGTGACGGAGGTCAAACGTTCCGCCAAGAAGACCTACTCCCCCGGGCTCTATGATCTGACAGAGTTACAGAGAGACGCCAACAGGCGCTTCAGCTTCTCCGCGAAAGAGACGCTGAACATCATGCAGCGTCTGTACGAGCATCACAAGGTCCTCACGTACCCCAGGACAGATTCCCGCTACATCGGCGCTGATATCGTCCCGACGATCAAGGAACGTCTCCGGGCATGCAATACCGGTCCTTACAGACAGTTCATCCCACAGCTTTTGAAAGCGCCCCTCAAGACCAGCAACTCCTTCGTAGACGATAAGAAAGTAAGCGACCATCATGCGATCATTCCCACCGAGGAATATGTCCAACTGGATCACATGAGCAACGAAGAACGGAAGATCTATGATCTGGTCGTACGCCGGTTCATCAGCGTCTTCTATCCTGCCTTCGAGTATGAGCAGACTACCATGAAAGCCCGCGCTGCCGGCGAAGAGTTTGCAGCCAGCGGAAAAGTGATACGCTCTCCTGGATGGCATGCCGTCTATGATACCCTGAGCCCTGACAGCGCACAAGACGCAGAAGACGACGATCCTGCACCGCCAAGAGACGATCAGCCCCTCCCCTCCTTAGACCAGGGAACCCGGCTGACGCCTGATACGGTCTCCATCCATACCGGTAAGACAAAACCTCCGGCAAGGTTCACGGAAGCCACTTTACTTACTGCTATGGAGAACCCTGTCAGATACATGGAATCCCGCGACGCCCAGGCACGGAAGACTCTCGGCGAGACCGGAGGCCTTGGAACCGTCGCCACAAGAGCAGATATCATCGAAAAGCTATTCCATTCTTTCCTGATCGAGAAGCGCGGGAATGAGATCCTCATCACGTCAAAAGGGACACAGCTCCTTGGACTTGTACCCGAAGACCTGAGGAAACCGGAGCTTACGGCACAATGGGAGATGCAGCTTGCCGATATAGCCAGAGGAAACAGCAAAGAACACGCATTTATCCAGGAGATCCAGACGTATACGCAATCCCTCATCGATGAGGTCCGCTCCGCCGACGGAGCCTTCCGCCATGACAACCTGACCAATACCAGATGCCCGCGCTGCGGCAAACGCATGCTCTCTGTCAATGGCAAGAACGCACGCCTCCTGGTATGCCAGGATCGGGAATGCGGTTACCGCGAGACGATCGCCCGCTTAAGTAACGCCCGCTGTCCGAACTGCCATAAGAAGATGGAACTGATCAAGAAGAACGACGCCGAGACCTTCGTCTGCGCCTGCGGATATAAGGAGAAACTCTCTGCTTTCAAGGCGCGCAGAGAAAAAGAAGGCGCCGGAGTCTCTAAGAAAGACGTCCGGAATTACATGAATAAGCAAAAAGACGGACCCATCAATACGGCATTCGCAGACGCATTTGCCAACTTAAAATTATAAACCGATAATCGTTGACCGGCAGCCTCCTAAGTCTCCCGGTCAACGCTTCATCTTATAATATGCTACGATCAGATCCACCATACGGTTGTAACTCTCCACCCCGTCTTTCTGCCCATTCGCCTTAAGATAGGTATCATTGACCCGATTCGAGACTTCGGCGATCCTGCCGTCGTATTTCGCCCAGAATTCCCGGTTCAGCTGCAGGTCCGCTTCCACCTCTGCCGGCAGTTGTTCCCTCAATTCTTCCCATGCGTCATAATCTGCCCTGTAGAGTACATTCATACACTGCGTCCATCCGGACAGGCTGCCGCTGTACGCAAATGCCGCCTCTTCCGACCCGATACACGCAAGATATGCGATAAAATTCGCCTCCTGCTCCTGCATGAACCCCCGCAGATGGGACAATTCATGGCATGCAGTAAACGGAATATAATAATCCTGCATATCCCCGTTGTAATTCGCCTCGATCGTAAACGGCGAATAGATCCCCGACAGATGCTGAACCGAAAGGATCCAGGAATTCACCAGTTTCTTCGGCTGCGGATAGTATCCTGCAAGTTCAGGATATTCCCTTCCAAGTTCCTCCATCGTCTTGACCGCGTACTCTCCCGCCGGAATATCCAACAGCATCTCTCCTTCGCTTCCCCGTTCCACCTTGCCGCTATAAACCGAAACCTGTTCTGTCAGCCACTGGCAGACTTCTCTTAATTCTTCGGCGGTATACTCGTTCACCCGTATCCCCGACATCTCGGAAAATGAATTCTTATGGTAATTGATCCCGCAGTTTACAACATACAGAAACCATAACGCGGCAGCCAGGAGCGCCAGATCCAACAGACAGTCCGCGGCTCTTCTGCCAACACTCTTTGCAATCCCCCGGATCACCCATGCCAACAGGACATATAACAGCATCTCCGAGACAGAGAACGGAAAATATCCCATGAGCCTTCCGATGCTTCCGACCCAGAGCGGGTAGAGATGCGTCCCATACCATTGGGCGAATCCCGGCACAACTCTGCCGGAAACTGCCAATATAACAGAAACTGCCGCCAATACGATACTGATCCTCGTCTTCTTTTTACTTATCCGTCTGTCTTTTCCCATCCTATATCATCCAATGCACTATGTAATATGATCTTACTTCCATTCTACCGTGTAACTCCGCCGTTTTCAAGCGATCAAGCGTTATAAATTTCTTTCAATTTTTTCCTTTTTACGATATGCATATTCATCTGCGATTTCGGAGAAACTATTTCGGAGAAACTGATTCTGTATCTGAACAGACACTCGAAAAAGGAGGCACATTATGAAAAAGAGAATAATCAGTGTTCTGCTCATCCTCTCCGTGACCGCCGCGGCAGCCGGATGCGGCAAAAAGCCGGCAGACGGCACGGACAAAGACAGCAGCGGCGGCGCCTCTCAGGAAGGAACCGGATCCGGCGGTCATGACGGCAAGGAAGAAGACAGCATCACCTTCATGGCGCCTGACTGGGCGATCCCGACCGACGATCAGCTTCAAGCCTTCACCGACGAGACCGGAATCCAGGTTATGGTAAATGAAGTAGGATGGGATGATATCCGTGACAAGATGATCACCGCTTCTGCCGGAGGCAATGCCGCCGCTGACGTCGTAGAAGTAGACTGGTCCTGGGTCGGTGAATTCTACGCCGCCGGTTGGTTAGAACCACTGGAAGTATCCGATGAGACAAGAGCAGATATCCCCACTCTGGAGACATTTACCAAGGACGGTAAGATACTTGCAATTCCCTACGCCAACGACTACCGTCTGTCCTATTATAATACGAAGCAATACGAGGACGCCGAGATCACGCAAGAACCTCAGACCTGGGATGAAGTCTACCAAAATTGCAAGACTCTGAAAGAAAAAGGTATCTGTGAATATCCCTTTGCACTGCCCCTGAATGCAGAGGAAAAGACATCCACTTATCTGATGTGGCTTGCCTATACCATGAACGGAATCGTATTCAACGACGACGGTACCTTAAACAAAGACTCCGTTCTTGCCGCTCTGAGATACGAAGAACAATTGATCCGGGACGAACTGGTGGATCCTGCGGACAAGACCTCTTCCGGCATGGACACTTATAAGCGTATCCTGTCCGGTTCCGCGAATTTCCTGACCGGTCCGACCTCCTTCGTATCCAAAAGTACAAGCGAAGAAGACTGCAGTGTCATCGGAGAGATCGCGCCCATCCTGGTTCCGGGCAAAGAGGCGAAGGCGACCGTAACCATGGCGCTTCCGGAAGCTCTCGGGATCACCCGTTTCTCTAAGAACAAAGAAGCCGCCGACAAATTCATCAAATGGTATACGTCTGCCGGGATGCAGGAAGAATTAAATGAGACCAACACCGCCATCCCGACACGCAACGCGGTATTGAAAAAACTGATCGACGACGGCAGGATTCAAAATGCCGGCGCCATGATGGAACAGGCAGAATTCATCGCTTCTCCGTTCCCGGACGGAGTTCCGGCTTACTATGCCCAGATGAGCAATGCGATGTACAATGCGATCCACAAGATGGCATTGGGCGAGATGACCGCCGAGGAAGCATACGCCGAAATGGATAGCAAGATATCAGATCTAACACCATGAAAAAGATACTCCCCTACCTCTTACTGGCGCCCATGATCCTGATCATGGGTGTACTGGTATTTTACCCGATCATAGCAACCTTTTCCTACAGCCTGAAGAAATGGCAGCTGACTGCCCCCGGCGATATCCATTTCATCGGACTGCAGAATTATTCCGCCGTATTAACATCCGGCTCTTTCTGGTACAGCTTTCAGAATACCCTGTTCCTCCTGGTGATCGTAGTGCTTCTGGCCACCGTATCCGGATTCTTGCTGTCCGCCTTTCTGAACGTTGATACGAAATACTCGGGATGCCTGCTTGCCATCGCCATCCTTCCCTGGGCGCTGCCGCCTTACGTAAATGGTATCCTCTGGAAATTCGTATTTTCCTCCGGATACGGGTTCATGAACAAGGCTGCCATCCGTCTTAACCTCATCAGCCAGCCCATCGAATGGCTAAACTCACGGTGGTCCCTGCTCCTGATCGTATCTCTGGTCGTAACCTGGAGAAGCATACCGTTCACGGCGATCGTATGTCTTGCCGGCAGACAGGCTATCCCCGGCAGGCTCTACGAAGCGGCGCGGATCGACGGCGGAAATGCGCGGACTATCTTCTGCACGGTCACGCTTCCGCTCATGCTTCCGTTCCTGGCGATCGGGATCACCGCCGCCTCTGTCACGGCGATCAATGTATTCGATGAGATCATCGCCTTATCAGGATACGGCGACCTGGGGAAAAACCTGCTCGTAGAAAGTTACCTGACCACCTTTTCCTTCATGAATTTTGGAAAAGGGAGCGCCGTCACCTATCTGGTAATGTTATTTGGCGGAATACTGGGAGTCTTCTACCTCAAAAGCCTGAATCAGGAGGAAAATATCCTATGATATATGTCAAGCGAACCAAACTGCCGGCAAAGACCTGGAAAAAGATCGGCTATCTCATAGCGTTAGCCTGCTTTCTTATCTTAACACTGGGACCATTTTTGTGGACGTTCGTACTGTCCGTCACGCCGGAGTACGCGATGACGGAAAAGTCCGCCGGATTTTTCCCGGACACCGTCACCTACGCCAACTACCGGGAACTTCTGACCCCGGACACACAGAAAGGCTGCCTCCTGATCACGGGTATAAAGAACGCCTTAGATGCCGTAGCTGTCTCTCTGGCGCTTGGCATTCCCATATCCCTGCTGACTGCCTACACGTTAAGCCGCATGGAATTTTGCGGGAGAAAGCTCATCAAGAATCTCCTGCTTATCACCATGGTCATTCCGGTAATGGCAACGATCATCCCTTTGTACCGGCTTTTTGCGGCAAGGCAATGGCTGGACGACGTCTTCTGGCTGAGTATGGTATACGTAAGCTCCTGTCTCCCTATGACGACATGGCTGATATCGAATTATCTTACAGCCATACCAGAGGAACTTGAAGAAGCCGCCAGGATCGACGGCTGCGGACGTTTCTCGTCTTTCTTCCGCGTTATTCTTCCGGTCTCTTATCCGATCGTCCTGTCAGCGGCGCTGCTTATGTTCCTGAATACCTGGAGCCAGTTTCAGATCCCCTTGATCCTTGCCTCTTCTCTCAAAACGAAGCCGGCGGCGATCGTCGTATCCGAATTCATGACAAAAGATTCCGTTCAATACGGGCTTACGGCAGCGGCAGGGATCATTGCGTCAATCCCGCCTGCAGTCACGGCGCTGCTCTTCCGCAGGTTCCTGGTCTCAGGAATGACGAATGGTTCGGTGAAAGGATAACCCGTTATTTGAAAATGACAATCCTTCCAATATGTAGTATAATCAGAGAAACAGCCGGTTATCTGATTTTATTTTCACTAAGGGGGTTTAGACTATGACGGATAAATCCATTTGCTGTAAGAGATACCCTCGGGAAGGAGTATCATAATGTTCTGTCCCGACACCAACCATCAGCTTGAGAATGCCTATGAGCATGGGAAACTGCCCACTATGGTCTACATAAATAAGCAGAACCATGCCAGAAAGGCGATCCACCGTCCGCTTCACAGACATGACTCTATCTGCGAGTTACTGCTGGTATACCGGGGAACCGGAACCTATTACGTGAACGGAAAATCCTATCCGCTCTCTGAAGGCAGTGTGATCTATTACAACCAGGGAGACCTCCACGAAGTCATCTCCGAGACGGAAAATGAGATCGGGGATTACTGCATCGGTATCACCAATCTTCACCGGTGCAATCTGCCGCCCAACTGCCTGATCTCTCCAGATGAACCCAGTGTACGGCATGCCGGCGGACTTTTCCCGATGCTAAGATCCATGTGTGAGCAGATGTATGCCCTTGAGGGAACGAACGAAGAAGGAAAGCTTACGGCACAGCTTCTGTGTGCCGCGATCATCGTGCTGACCAGTCAGATAGAGGGGTTTCCACTGACCGGCGCGAAGGAGTCTGACGAAGCGCACATGGTACTTCGGATCCGCAATTACCTGAACGCACATTTTATGGAAGATATCACACTTGACACCGCCGGGGAAGCATTGGGATGTTCGGCGACATACATCTCCCACATATTCAAGAAAGCAACCGGCAGGACACCGATCCAGTACTTGATCCGCCGACGGATCGGACATGCCCAGACCCTTCTGATCTCCACCGATCATCCTGTCACACGGATCGCTACGATCGTGGGATACGATAATACGAACTATTTCAGCACTATTTTCTCTAAAGTTGTCGGAATGTCGCCGGCACGGTACAGGGAATTTTATAAGGAAGAAATGAAGGGACAGAAAGACCAGTCCTGACAAATACAGAATTGTGAAGATATCCAGGGCAGCGGCAAGATAAGCTGCCCTTTTTGTGTGCAGATCGGGCATTTCTTATACAACATAATGAAGGCGGCGTTTTCATGAACCCTCTATAATAAAGACATAGAAAATACAAAGACATACAGCAAAACTTAGGAGGAAAAACAATGTATATGAATATTTGCGGAGCGCCATGCTGTTGGGGCGTAGATGATGTGAAGAACCCCTATCTCCCGCCATGGCAGAAAGTTCTTAAGGAAGCAGGAGAAGCCGGATACCGCGCGATCGAGCTTGGGCCTTACGGATATCTCCCCATCCATGTCGAAGAGGTTTCTTCTGAGCTTAAGAAAAACGGATTGTCCATCGTTGCCGGAACGATCTTCGATGATCTGGTGGATGAGGCGAATTATGAGAATCTTCTGAAGCAGACGGACGATATCTGTTCCCTGATCACGAAGCTCCCTCCTCTCCCGGTTCACGAAGGGCAGCACTATCCGACTCCTTATATGACGGTCATGGACTGGGGACACGACGAGAGGGATTACGCCGCCGGGCATTCGGACCAGGCGCCGAGGCTTACGGAGGCGCAATGGGCAGCTATGGTCCGCCACATCAAGGGAATCTGTAAAAGAGCGGCAGAATACGGCGTGCGCCCGGTGATCCATCCCCATGCAGGCGGATATATAGAATTTGCAGATGAGATCGAAGCGATCATAAAGGACATTCCTTACGAGCTTGCCGGACTGTGCCTGGACACAGGACATCTGTATTATTCCGGAATGGATCCTGCAAAATGGCTGAAAAAATACGCCTCCCATCTGGATTATGTTCATTTCAAAGATGTGGACGAAAAAGTGTACCGGGAAGTCCTCGGCATGAAGATCCGTTTCTTCGAGGGCTGCGGCAAAGGCGCCATGTGCCCCATCGGCAAAGGAACGCTGGATTACCCCGGGATCAAAGAAGCTTTGCAGGAAATCGGATACAGCGGATACATTACGATCGAACAGGAAAGAGATCCGAGGAATTCAGATACCAGCCTACGGGATGTGAAAGAAAGCGTAACCTATCTAAAAAGTGTAGGATATCAAATATAATTGACGCAGGAGGACAATATCATGTATTACGGAGAGAAGAAAATAGACACCCCGATCCGCTGGGCAATGGTAGGAGGAGGAAAGGGAAGCCAGATCGGTTATATCCACCGCTCTGCCGCTCTCAGGGACTTTCATTTTGAATTAGTTGCAGGCGCATTCGACATCAACCCCGAGAGAGGAAAAGCATTCGGCAAGGAGCTTCATGTGGCGGAGGACAGATGTTATCCGGACTATAAAACCATGTTTGCCGAAGAAGCAAAGAGACCTGACGGGATCCAGGCGGTTTCCATCGCCACACCGAACGGTACGCATTTTGAGATCACAAAAGCGGCTCTTCTTGCGGGGCTTCACGTAGTATGCGAAAAGCCGTTATGCTTCACCGTAGAAGAAGCGAAGGAACTGCAAGAGATTTCCGAAAAGCAGAACAAGCTCGTCGGCGTCACCTATGGATATGCCGGGCATCAGATGATCCAGGAAGCACGGAAGCTGATCGAGAAAGGCTTGCTTGGGAAGATCCGTATCGTAAATATGCAGTTTGCCCATGGTTTCCACAATGTCGCCGTAGAGAAGGACACCGCCTCCACCAAATGGCGGGTAGACCCGAAGGTTGCCGGGCCTTCCTACGTCCTGGGCGATGTGGGGACGCATCCTCTCTATCTGTCAGAGGTCATGCTGCCGGATATGAAGATCAAACGCCTGATGTGCAGCCGCCAGTCTTTCGTAGAATCCCGCGCACCGCTGGAGGATAACGCAATGACGATCATGGAATACGACAACGGCGCCGTAGGATATGTCTGGTCAAGCTGTGTGAACTGTGGTTCCATGCACGGCCAGAAGATCCGTGTGATCGGCGAGACGGCGTCACTGGAATGGTGGGATGAGCGCCCGAACCAACTGGCCTACGAAGTCCAGGGCGAACCTGTGCGTATCCTGGAACGGGGAATGGGATATCTGGATGAGTCTTCTACCTTAGAAGACCGCATCGGCGGCGGTCACCCGGAAGGATTGTTCGAAGCGTGGAGCAATCTCTATAGCCGTTTTGCCCAGGCAATGGACGCTGCAGACCACGGCAAGACTGTGGACTTCTGGTATCCGGATGTCTACGCAGGCACAGAGGGTGTCAGATGGGTGGAAAACTGTGTCCGTTCTGCCGATAACGGGGCGGTATGGGTAGAGTATGAGTAAAGAAAAATAATACTACATAAAAAGGAGCAAACATATGAAAATAGCATTTGACGTCGATGTCCTTGCAAAACAGATGGATATCAACCGCATGGTCCATCAGGTAGCCGACTGGGGATACAAATACATAGAACAGTCCCCGCATCCAAGGATCAATCCCTTCTACAAACATCCGCTCTTTTCAAAAGAATGTGAAAATGAGTACCGGAAGGCGCTCCGAGAAACCGGAGTAGAGATTTCTTCTTTTATCGTCGTATATCGGTGGTCCGGTCCTACGGAAGAGCAGCGGCAATTTGCGGTGGCTAACTGGAAACGCATGATACAGATCGCTGGCGATATGGGTGTCAAGGTAATCAACACGGAACTTTCCGGCGATCCAAATCAACAGGAGATCTGCAACGGCATGTGGTTTCGGTCCATGGATGAACTCCTTCCGGTCATAGAACGGGAGGGAATCCGTGTAGAGATCCAGTCTCATCCGTATGATTTCTGTGAATTGAATAACGAGACTTGCGACATGGTAAAGTCCTTCCGTTCAAAGAACCTGGGCTATGTCTATTCTTCCCCTCATGGCTTTTTCTACGATCAGGGCAAAGGGGACGTGCGCTCCATGCTGCGTTATGCAGGAGACGAACTGACACATGTCCTTTTTGCAGATACCTTTAACCAGACACTGGACTGCCGCTACATCGCCAACCCGCCGTGGCTCAATGGACGGGGCAAAGCTGACGTTACGATCCACCAGCATCTCGCCATGGGCGAAGGGGACGTCGATTTTGACGGTATCTTTGAAACTCTGCGGGAGATGGATTTTGCCAATAAGCAACAGAAGGCTGACGCGCCGAAAGCCGGCGGAGACAATATCGCCTGCATATCCATGTTCGGATTTCCTGAGAAGATGGAGAAACAGGCGCCGGAAGCAAGAGAACGCATAGAGCGGGAGCTTCTGTGATTTCCAGAAAGTGTTTCCGATTGATCGCAAAACCGCCGAAATAAAAATTCTAAATAATTTTATTGAAATGCTTGCATTTTCTCCCCTCCGGGTATAATATACATATATGCAACACGTAGTTTTAAATACTACATGTCAAGTTTTGTTATACCAGGAGGGGATATTATGACACATACACTCGAAGAACACATCAAAGATCCAGGAAGCGCGATCACACATTTCATCGGAATGCTGATGGCTATATTTGCAGCCGTGCCCTTACTGATCAAGGCTGCCCATGAACCAAGCCGGATATACGTAGTCTCTATCGCAGTCTACGCAGCGAGCCTGATCCTGTTATATGCCGCAAGCACCACATACCATACGTTCAATAGATCCGAGAAACTCAATACGATACTCAAGAAGGTCGATCATATGATGATCAGCGTGCTTATTGCGGGAAGCTATACCCCCATCTGCCTGCTCGTGCTCGGCGGGAAGACCGGAATCCTGCTGCTTAGCATCGTATGGGGAATCGCCCTTATAGGCATCCTGATCAAAGCATTCTGGGTATATTGCCCGAAGTGGGTATCCTCAGTCCTGTACATCGGGATGGGCTGGACCTGTGTGCTTGCATTTACCCAGATCCTGAACTCCATGTCTCCTGCTGCCTTCGGATGGCTTCTTGCAGGCGGGATCATCTATACCGTGGGGGGAGTGATCTATGCGCTGAAACTGCCTATCTTCAACAGCAGACATAAGTATTTCGGCAGCCATGAGATCTTCCATCTGTTCGTAATGGGCGGAAGCGCATGCCATTTTGTGGTCATGTATGCTTTTGTACTATGATCATTAACATCAACACTTTTCCTCATTTAAGAATAGGAAAATACTAATTGAAGCTGTTGTATGATATGATCAGGCAAAGATCGTATCCGTGTAACCGGGGCTGCCCTTTCGCTAGTACATCGTTGCATTAATCTTGAAGTAATAGTGCTTGATATCCGTGTCAGCTGTGCGTCTGCGAACCGACGGTGTAGCGGGCTACATCTAGGTTCGCAGGCGTGCAGATGGCATGGATAGCAAGTGCTTATTACTCAAGAATTAATGCAACGATGTACTAGGGGGCTGCCCCTTTTGCTATACAAGAGATTTCACGGTTTTGTATGCGGCTCTTCTATATTCATACCATTTTGCCGCCCTTTCGCGATCAGCTTTTCCTTTGCTTCTCTCCGCATCCGCTTGATCGCGTACTCCCGCTTCATAGCCTCCGTCTTCGTCTCGAACGCTTCACTGTAAACCAGCTTCACCGGCAGCCTCGCTTTGGTATACTTCGCGCCTTTTCCTTCATTATGCGCCTTTACCCGCTTCTCTATATCGTTCGTCCACCCCGTATACAAGGTTCCGTCCCTGCACCGGAGTATATATGTATAATTCATACCTTTTCTCCCGAATAACTTAATAAGGCTGTCACAAAATACCTATAATATAATATCTAATTGCAGCAGTATTTACAACTATATATTAATTATTCTTTGTATTTTGCAACAACCACATTCCATTATCAAGATCTGCTGCACCTGTACAGCAAATCTTCCCATCTCTTGTCGACTTCTTCCTGTATCCGTACAAGCAGATCTTCATTCTCCGGCTTAAATAAATGTTTGAACCTCCCCTGGGGTCTCAAAAAGTCTTCGATCGGACGCTTTTGTTTCGGCTCGTAATTCAAGATCCATTTCCCTTCCGCCACTTCAAACAGCGGCCAATAACAAGTTTCCACAGCCATCTTGCAGATCTCCATGAGCTCCGGCGTCTGATAACGCCACCCTCTCGGACACGGCGCCATTACATTCAGAAATGCCGCTCCCGGAGTGTAGATCGCCCGCTCTGATTTCACATGCAGATCTTTCATATTGCCGATAAATGTAGACTGTGCCACATACGGAATATTATGTGCGGCGATCACTGACGCCAGATCTTTCCTATTCTGCTCTTTTCCAAAGGACTGCCCGCCCGCCGGAGTCGTCGTCGTATCCGCATACATAGGAGTCGCCGAAGAACGCTGGATCCCGGTATTCATATAGGCTCCGTTATCATAACAGACATACACCATATCATGATCGCGCTCCATCGCCCCGGATAGTGACTGAAGCCCGATATCATAAGTGCCCCCGTCGCCGCCAAACGCTATAAATTTAAAATCTTCCTTTATTTTTCCTTTTTTCCGCAATGCCTTGTATGCCGTCTCCACACCGCTGGCTGTCGCGGCTGCATTCTCAAATGCATTATGTATAAATGAATCTTTCCACGACGTATATGGATACATAAAAGAAGAAACCTCCAGACATCCGGTAGCGCACGCGATCACCGCATGATCCTCCGGATGAAGACCTGCGAGTACATTCCGCACCGCAATGGTTCCGCCGCATCCGGCGCACATCCTGTGTCCGGGCGCAAGACGATCTTCCCTGTCCATAATTGTTTTAAAATCGTAAGCCATTCTCTCTCCTCCTATGCCTTATTCCCGCCTGTCCGAAGAGCCTGCAACACGGGATGATCCCGGCTCCCCTCCTCTTACTGACAGATAGCGGTAGCTTTCCCCTATCTCACCGGTCCGTACTGCTTCCTGCATATCTTCGAACACACGGATAAGGCTTGTCACCGTCACGTCCCGCCCGCCCAGTCCATATACATAATTTATCACAGGGATCTGCTGATTTTCGTTATATAATCCATTCTTCACCTCAGCTCCGATCGGTCCGCACTGCGTATTAAAGCTTTCCGTGCGGTCCATGCAGGCTATCACTTTCACATGCCGCAGCGCGTCTACGATCTCCTTTGCCGGAAATGGCCGGAACATCCGGATCTTTAACAGACCCGCCTTGATTCCCTTTTCTCTCAGAAAATCTACCGCATCTTTGGCTGTCCCCGCCGAAGAACCTATGAGCACCATCGCATAGTCCGCACCGTCCAGTCTGTATTCTTCGAAGAACCCATATCTGCGCCCCGATATCTGTGCGAACTCTTCCGCTATGTCTGCCACGACTTTTTTCGCGTTCAGAAGCCCTTGCAGCTGTGCTCTCTTTGCCTCCATATAATAGGAAGTCACCGCATACGGCCCTATTGACAGCGGCTCTTTGGCATTCAGAAGGTACTCCTGCGGCTGATACTCCCCTACGAATTCTCTTACCACATGATCTTCCAGAAGTTCTATATTCTCTACCGCATGACTCGTGATAAATCCATCCTGGCAGATCATGATCGGAAGCCTTACATCCGGATGCTCCGCGATCCGGTAAGCCTGCACAAAATTATCATAAGCCTCCTGGTTATTCTCTGCATAGAGCTGGATCCATCCGGCGTCCCTCGCCCCCATAGCATCCGAATGGTCGCAATTGATATTGATCGGTCCCGACAATGCCCTGTTCACCACAGCCATAGCAATCGGCAGCCTGTCAGAAGCGGCTACATACAGCAGCTCCCACATATATGCAAGACCGCAGGAAGACGTGGCGGTCAGCGTTCTCGCCCCTGCAGCCTCTGCCCCGATCGCCGCGCTCATAGCGCTATGTTCGCTCTCCACCGGGATGAATTCCGTATCCACTCTGCCATTCGCAACATAGCCAGAAAAATACTGCGGGAGTTCCGTTGACGGTGTGATCGGAAAAGCCGGCATTACATCCGGATCGATCTGACGCATAGCATTCGCTACGGCTTCATTGCCTGATAATCTCTCTCTTATTGCCATCTATATTCCCTCCACTTTCATCAGAATCGCATCAAACGGACATACATGCGCACAGATTCCGCATCCTTTGCAATGCTCAAGGTCAAATTCTTTCCGCTTCTTATCCTCCACCGGAATGGAACTGTCCGGACATACCGGAACACACAGCAGACACTGCTTACATTTTGCCGCATCAAAGACCGGCGTGTTCACACGCCATTCGCCGGTACGGAACATCTCCGACGTCTTGCTCCCCTGCACGGAACACCCAACCGTGAGATCCTGCCATCTTACATCTTCTTTCAGCTTCGTTATATCCGTCCGCATTATCCCACCTCCTCAAGCGCCAGGCGAAGCGCTTTCATATTTCCATCTATCACCTCTGGTTTAGAGGCAAATTTGTGTACAAATGACTTCTGCATTTCTTCCAGGAACTTATCCTCTTCCATGATCTTGCTCACTTTCACCGCAGAAGCCAGCATCGGAGAGTTGGGAAAATATTTTCCGAGAGCTTCGATCGACACCCTTCTTGCGTCGATCGTATATAAGCTGCCCTGATATCCATGCAATTTTGCCATGAGCTCTTCTTTTCCCCTGGTACTGTTGATGATCACCGCGCCGTCTTCCTTCAGTCCGTTCGTCACATCAATGGAATCCAACAAAGTCTCGTCTACAACCACAACCATATCCGGTGAATAGATATTAGAATGAACCCGGATCGGCTTCCTGCTCAGCCTGTTATACGCAGTGATCGGCGCTCCCATCCTCTCCGGCCCATATTCCGGGAACCCCTGCACATACATGCCTGTACTGAAAGCCACATCCGCCAGAAGGAGCGCTGCCGTCTTCGCTCCCTGACCTCCTCTCCCATGCCATCTGATCTCTAATAAGTCCTTCATCCTTCCATAGCCCTCCTCTCCGTCATCATAATACTTCCATATACCGTACCTGTGATACCTGCCGCATTCGCCTCATCTGTGTCGATATGCATTGCCGCAGAATATTCCTCGCTGATCCTCACCACCACATCCTTGAAGATCATTGCCCTGCTGTCGCTTCTTACATGCACGGATACTTCTTCTCTGTCCCTGACTCCAATCTGACGCGCCTCTTTAGGCGTCAGATGTATATGCCGCTTTGCGGCGATCACTCCCTCTCTCAGCCTTAGCATACCCTGGGGGCCCCGGATCACACATGCCCCGCTCCCCCGGATATCTCCTGACTCTCGGATCGGAGCCTCGATCCCCAGCGCTCTTGCGTCAGTAAGCGATAACTCCACCTGTGTCTCCTCTCTTGCCGGTCCCAACACGGATACCGACATCTTCCCCCTCTCTCCGATCACCTCAACCTTCTCTTCACAGGCATACTGCCCCGGTTGGCTGAGATCCTTTCGCTTCACTAACTGATAACCTGAACCAAATAACACTTCCAGGTCTCCCTCGGACAGATGGATATGCCTTGCCGAGACTTCTACGAGTATATACCCAACCATGATCATCATTCCTCCCCGTCTGCCTTACCTGACTCCCGTTAGCCGCAGACGATGGTAAGCCCGCCGTCGATGAACAGTGTCTGCCCGGTAATATAAGAAGCATACGGAGACGCCATGAATAATACACCGTCCGCAATCTCATCTGCTTCTCCTCTCCTGCGCAGCGGAAGCTTATCACACATCGCCTGATGTACTTTGATATCCGAATATTGCTTCTGATTCATAAGTGTCGGGATACTTCCCGGCGCAATGCAGTTGACACGGATCCCCGATGGTCCCCACTCTCTCGCAAGGTTTTCTGTCATCTTAGAGATTCCCGCTTTCGTCGTTGCATATACGGTCTCACCGACTGTCACGATCGTCTTATTCACCGAACCGATATTGATGATGCTTCCCCCGCCGTTCTCGATCATATACCCTGCCGCTGCCTGCGCTCCGAAAAAATACCCTCTTAAGTTCACGTCCACCGTATTGTTCCAGTCTTCCGGCGTAACTTCAAGAGACGGCTTCGGAAAATGTATTCCTGCATTATTCACCCAGATATCAATCTTGCCGTAATGCTCCAGCACAGCGCCTGCAAATCTCCGGATCGACTCAATATCACTGGTATCCGCCTCCATGGCAAGCATACGCTCTGGATCGGTTTCTCCGATTTCTTTTGCCGCTAACATGATACGCTCCTCGTTATGGCTGCATACCGCCACCTTTGCTCCGGCTTCGAAGAAATGCTTCGCGATCGTTTTTCCGATACTGATGCCGGACGCTCCCGTAATCACCGCTACCTTCCCCTGAAAATCAAACATGTCCGTTCCTCCTCTTCTTTTATAAAATGTATTTTTGACAGCATAATGCCGCTGTTTCGTATTGATCCGCATACATTTCCAGATATGCTGCAGACGTAATATATGCGCCGCTTCCACTCACTTTATCCGTTTCTTTCCTACAGATATGATCTGCCAGTTCCTTTAAACTGGCGCCGCCTGGATGCGCGTCTAGATACTGCTTCGTCCATACGGACATACGCTCAATACAGTCCAACCCGTCCTTAAGAAGCTGCTGAAATTCCTTCCGGCTGCGCACTCCCGGCGCATGCGCGCTGTACTCCCTCTCCACATCCATCTTCCGGAGCTTCTCTAGCGTCTCTTTGTAGCTGTTGATGTGATTGATCTGCGGCAGCGCCCGGAAAAACCCGGCTCCGCATACCACATCTCCGGTAAAGATATCCCCGCTTTCCGGCAGGTAGAACGCAACGCTCCCATCCGAATGCCCCGGAACCGCGATCACCTGGACTCTGGTCTCCCCCAAATGCAGTTCCTGATCGTCTTCCAGGAGCACATCAATCTCAGGCGGCTCTCCCACTTCATTAAAATAAATCTCTCTTCTTTCCGGCGGAACACCGCAGTCTTCTTCAAACTGCCCATACAAAAGCTTCCACTGGCGGTCCACATCCCTCAGCACGGCTTCTCCTCCCGCATGCGCATACACCTTCGCCCCGCGGTCCCTGAAATACGCATGACCGCCCGTATGATCCCAGTGTTCATGTGTGCAGAGGATCCCCTTGATCTCTTTGACTGCCGCCTCAATACGGGGAATCCCGCTGTGAAGCCCTGTATCTATCAGAAAATCCCCTGCCTCTGTCTCCACTGCGAAGCTTTTAGTAAACTGTCTCAGATAGGGATGCTCTATACAGCTTATCTTCACGGTCACATTCCTCCTTCCTCCGCTTCTTTCCAAAATCCCGATCACCGGTTGTTTTCCCGCGGAATGATAAATTCAAAATCTTCATTTATCTCGGACTTCGTCTCTTCCCCATTTGCAATCTCGATCACCATATCCAAAAGCTTCTCTCCCGCTTCTTTGACGGACACTCCCTCTAACACGATACCTGCATTAAAGTCAAACAGTCCCTTCATCTCCTCATAGCTTCTGGAATTACCCGTAAGCTTTAACACCGGCATCACCGCATTCCCCATCGGCGTGCCCCGTCCTGTACTGAATATGTCCATATGTGCGCCTGCCATACCAAAGCCGCTTGTCGCATTCCCGTCAACCACAGGCGCCCTGAGATCCAGCATCCATAACCCGGCTGACGGAACATGCTCGCCTGCATAGATCAGTCCCTGGATCTTAGAAGAAGTCCCCATCTTCTTAACATTTCCCATGGATTTCTCCGTCAGAGTCGTGATACCTCCCGCTTTATTCCCGGGCGTCGGATTCACTTCCTCTATTGTCTGCCCATGCAGCCTGACGTATTCCTCACGAAGTTCATCGCACATCCGGATGATCTGCAGACCGACTTTCTTATTCACTGCACGGTCCGCCAGGATATGCTCGCTTCCCGGGAATCCGCCCACCTCGCTTATGATGACGCTTCCGCCCTCTCCTACTAGCAGATCTGTCATTGCTCCTATCGTAATATTTCCCGATAACGCCGTCGTCCAATCCGATCCTCCGCACTGCACTCCTACGACAAGCCTGGATATCGGACAGGGTTCTCTCTTCTGACGCCGTGCCTCTTTCAGATACTCTTCTGCCAGCCTGCATCCCTTTATCACGGCTTCTTTTGAGCCTCCTGATTCCTGTATCCCGACGTAAGACACGGATTTCCCGGATGCTTTGATCTCTTCCATCATGGATTCATGATCCGTCTGTTCACACCCCAAGCCCACCAGGACTGCCGCATATACATTGGGATTCATCACGGCGGATATAAGCGCAAGCCTTGTCCGCGCGTGTTTGTCAGTGAATTCCGCGCATCCAAAATCATGGGTGATCGCATGCGCCCCTGTCTTCCATGCGATCTGCTGCGTTACTGTATTAGAGCAATGTACCATCGAGACGACCAGCACATAATTGCGGATGCCTATCTGTCCGTCCGCCCGTGTATATCCATTAAATGTCCGTTCCACTTATCTCACCCGCCTTTCTTCGGAATTCCTCTGCATATTCTTTACATAGCTGCTCGGTTATATCTTTCACATTATGCGTATGAACATACATCCCTTCTTTAATCTCTTCCGATGCTTCTCCGATCGGAACTCCATACTTGACCACATGATCGCCCGGCAGCAGATCTGTGATCGCAATCTTATGTCCCACCGGTATATCCTCGCATACCTTTACGCGCAATATCTCTGTCACCGTAACTTCGTCTCCCGCGGCGACATCCTGAACCACAACCGCCACATTATCCTTCGCATCTGCCTGAAGCGCTCTCATACTGACCCCTCCTCATTCATAAACATCCTTTTTATCTCCGGAACATCTTTGCTCTCTAACCCCAGCATCTTAAGATTTCTTCCGGTTTTATAAAAATCTTGTTTCAATATCTTGCCTGCAAGTTCAGCGATCCCGCGCATTACAGGCATATCTGTTCCTGCTCTTTCCCCAAGCTCCACGATCGGAACCAGCCCGCTTGGAACATCTTCCGTTATAAACCGGTGCATAAGACTTGCGGGCGCCTTTACCGACGCATATGCCGGATTATTGTGTATCTGTTCATACAACGAGCCCCCTTCCACACCATAGATCTCCTTAAGCCACTGTCCAAGCGGCGTGACCGGGATCCCATACGCCCTGCCTGCCGCAATACGCTCCTGGTCCATCTGCTCCATACATTCCGCAACCGCCGGGGTGATCCCCTGATGATAGAACAAGAATGCTTCTCCACTCTCCACACGCCCTGCATTCAGAACCATCGGCGCAGGATGCAGGATCACCCCCATATTGTTGAATCCTGTATACAACATATTCGGTACTCTTCGCACCTGCGGGTAGGCATCTTTGATCATCTGGTATACGTATGTATATTCCTCCTCGCAGAACGCGGCGGCTTCTACTTCCTTCTTGACAGCCGAGACATTCACCGCTCCGTTAGCCTTGAGACGGCAGGCGTACATCAGATCCTGAAGCTCTATCACCGGATTACTCTTCCCTGATCTCCTCAGAATATTCCGGACGATAATGCCCCCTCCCGTCTGCCCGGGGCACAGGATCACAGCCTGGCGGGAACGCAGATACTTTCCCATCTCTTCTGCTACCTCATTGTGGGCAGTCGCCGTCGTTACCACAAATACAGCCGCACTGTCCCGAAGCGCTTCCTCCATGTGCTCCGTGATAAGGGCTATCCTTTGTTCTCCTTCCAACTGCCCGCTCAGAGTGATGGTTCTCTTCTCAGACAGTTCCTTCATCCGCTCTCTGTCTATGTCGTAGAGATGCACCTCATGACCCGACATTGTCAAATGTGCTGCCATCGCCTGTCCGCCGTTTCCGGCGCCGATCACTGTAAAAACTCTCTTCATAACATCTCATCCTCCGCTGTGCATATTGATCCCATGCTGTCTTACCAGCTTTATTGTCTTGTTGTCATGCTGTCCTACAGCTTGACAGCTTTATTATAACAAATCATTCCGACTTGTCAAGACATAAATAAAAAGCGTGATGAAAAGATTCGCTTCACCACGCTTTATATATCACACAAACTATTTATTTTCTCTTCCATTTCAGCTTTCTTCCAAGATGTATATCCAGTATCTTCCTCGCCAGCACCGGATCATGTTCTTCAAAAGCCTCTATCAGCGCCAGATGCTCTTCATGATAGCTTAACATCACCGAGCTTCCGCTCTCGTTCACAAATTCCTCCAGATCATCCAGGATCTGCTGTTCGATAGATTTATAGATCGCAGACAAGACCTCGTTATCCACCATATCCACAATGTATGAATGAAAGCGGTTGCCCCATTGATTCATTCCCGCCACATCCCCTTCTTCCGAACATGCAAGCATCTGTCTGTAGCTGTCCTTCAAATATTCGATGTCCTTCTCCGTACATATCTGAGCCGCCACAAAAGCCGCCTGGGGTTCGATCATATACCTGCATTCCAATACCTGGTCTCTGTACTGTATATCGCTGATCATACTGGTCAGCCTGTTATCCTGGATCTTCTGAAGTGCGTTTGAAGATACGTATGTTCCCTGTCCGCTTTTTGCCTCCAGGACCCCCATCATCTGCAGCGACTTGATCGCCTCTCTGATCGATCCCCTGCTTACCTGGAACAGATTCGCCAGTTCGATCTCCCCTGGCATCCGGTCGCCTTCTTTCCAGATCCCTTCTTCAATCTGTTTCTGAATCTGTTCTGAAATATCTTCATAAACTCTCTTCTTTTGAACTGGCACGATCATTGAGCTTCCCCATCCGTTCTTATGTTTTATACTGTTTCAAGTTTAAACTCATTTCTTACAAATGTCAAGCTGTAGAACGGCTCTCTCTGGCCTCATGATCATGAATAAAACCAATAAATCCCAACTCAAAATACATTATTTTAGTCGATATACACATTTTAACCTCGATTGATCCAGGTATATTTTATGTATATTTTACAAAAACTATATGGGATTTAAAAAAACATTTGACATTTCAGAATTTATCCGTAATAATCAGCTTATAGCTGTTTAGCTGTCCGACAGCTAAACAATTCAATCTAACATGGGAGATTGAAAAGAGGGCCCGTCAATTTCCCCACCACTTATGAGGAGGATGTAAAATGACAACAAAACCAAAAAATCAGATTACTGAAGAACGTGAATCCACTTTGATGTCGTCTCTTATTGTCTTCGCCCTATGCGTTATGACGATACTGGTAGGCGTTATCATCATGGGATTAGCCGTACAGATTCCTTTGGTATGCGCCATCGCGGTAGTAACACTGTATGGTGTTTTCATACTCCATATTCCTTACCAGGAGATGGAAAATTCTATGATCAGATCACTGGGCGATTCACTCGGAGTCATGCTCCTGCTATTGACGATCGGACCTCTGATCGCAGCCTGGGTATCCTGCGGAACCGTCCCCTACGTCATCTATCTGGGTCTTGGATTGATCTCGCCGGCATGGTTTCTTCCGTTCGTTGCGATCATGTGCGCGATCCTTTCTACCGTAACCGGCTCTAGCTGGACCACGGTCGGAACCATCGGCGTCGCTTTTATCGGGATTTCCATCGGCCTTGGGATCTCACTTCCACTTACCGCCGGAGCTATTCTGTGCGGCGCATATTTCGGAGATAAGATCTCCCCCCTCAGCGATATGGTCGTTTTTAATTCCGGAATCACAGGGGTTCCGCTTCTTGACCACGCAAAGCGGTTAATGTATACCACGGCTCCTGCTTTTGTCGTATCCATTATCATTTATTTTATACTTGGACTGCAGTATAGAGGCTCCAGCCTTGACACCTCATCCATTGACGAGATTCAGAATGGACTTGCCGAAGTATTTAATTTCAGCCCGATCATGTGGCTTCCGATCGTAGCTGTCGCCGTCGCCATTATCGTAAAGATCCCGGCAATCCCTGCCCTGTGGATCGGTGTTGTGACCGGAGGGATCGTCGCCGTCGCCTGCCAGGGCGTTAGTTTCGGCTCCTTCATGGGCTATCTTTTCGACGGATTCTCCATTGAAACCGGGATGGAACAGATTGATAAGATCTTAAACCGCGGCGGAATGACTTCTATGTGGAATATCATCGGTGTTGTTATCTGTTCTATGTCTATGGGCGGTGTCTTCGACCGTACAAAGATGCTTTCCCAGGTTGCGGGCGCGTTAAAGGTTGTAACCAAGACTCGTGTAGGACTTATCGTATCCACGCTGGTTACCGGTATTGTATCCAGCTTCGTAGCTTCTGACCCATACATTGCAGGACTGATCCCGGCAAAGACCTTTGCAGACGATTACGACCGCCAGGGACTGGACCGTTCTGTACTTTCCAGAACCATCTCCGACGGCGGGATCTGCTATGCGCCCCTTGTTCCGTGGGGTTCAAACGGTATCTTCTGCGCAACGACATTAGGTATGACGGTCAGTGCATATTTCCCATTTTATTTTATGGGATTCCTCACTCCGCTTTTCAGTATTCTGACCGCTGTTACCGGCATCGGAATAACATATGCCGCAGATAGATCCGCAGAAGATGAGCCAAAAGCTGCCAATGAATAATATCAGCGCAAAAAACGCCGGAAGTTCATTTCCCGGCGTTTTCTTTCTGCCTATATTCTGATCTATTCCTTTACTCTTATTACTCTTCCAGATATTCTACCGGATTGACCGGCTGTCCGTCTTTGCGCATCTCGAAGTACACATTGCATCCTTCCACGCTGTAGTATTTTGTCGGCTGGCTTACATATCCCAATACGCTCTTTGCCTCCACATAATCGCCTACGCTCACCGGGACTTCCTTCAGCTGCCCGTAGATCAGTTCATAGCCATTCCCGATATCCACATTGACCGTCGTACCGGTCTCAGCCGTCACGTCAATAGATTTGACGACTCCTGTCGTACCACAGAGTACCTGATCTCCCTCCGCTCCGGAGATGATCACAGCCGGATTGTACTTATACTGGTCTAATGTTGAGAAGTACACGGTCTTGTCCATACTGTAACTCATAATGATCGCCCCGTTGACCGGCCAGAGCAGTTTACTGTCCTCACTGAAATAAATGGACGCGCCGCTTCCCGCCGTACTCTGGACCGGAGCCTGTGTGTTATCGTCCGCAGTATCTGCCGGTTCAGGCGTCTTGGTCTCTTCCGGTGTCTCTGTCTCTTCCGGCTCATCCTGCTTGACGACCAGATTATTTGCTTCTTCTGCCGGTTCCTCTTTCTCCTTGTCTTTTGTATCCTCTTCTTCTACCGCTTTTGCAATCTGTTCTTCCCGCTGTGTCCGTTTGTAGTCACTGAATGTATATGTTCCGACTATCGCGATAGCTGCTACAAAGCAAATGACGGCTGCAGCGGTAGCGCCTTTCATTTTCTGTAAAGGCTTTTGTTTCTTGTTCATCTTATCACCACCTCTGACTATATTTTTGCCAGATAGCGAGTGTCTTATTCTACGTCCTGTAATATTTCTGCCACTTCTTTTATCTCTGTGCCTTCATAAAAATATTGCAGTATCTCGTCGTATGTATAGCCTTCTTCTGCCATCCGGTCGGCAGAATACTGGCTCATTCCAAGACCATGTCCTTCTCCTCTCGTGGTGATCCGTATCTTCCCGTTATACCGCTGCAGCGTGAAACATCCCGATGCAAGTCCATATGTATTCCGGAATTCCTCTCCGCTTATATTCTCCTGCCCCACCCGGACGCCAAGCACATAACCTGCCGTATCCGTCTGTGTAACCTCCGCGTCCATATCTTCTGCCATTACTGTCTGGATCTGCTTCTTATTCTCAATATCATAGGGACACTCCACGATCTTGAGATACGGATATTCTTCACTCCCAAGAACCTCCTTTCCATCCCGCGTACACCCGTTGCTAAGCCTGAAAAACGGTGTCAGCGCCAAACCTTCTCCAAAGAATAACACCGCGCCTTCCGTACCTTCCCACGCGTCTTTTAATTTTCCGTAATATTTGGAATATTTGGCGCCCCATGCATCCTCCATCTGCTTCCGTGTCCAGAACTGCTCTTCCAACACCGCCTCCTTCCCCGCTTCTTTGATCTTCCGGCAGACCTCGGTCCGCACCAGGATCGCCTGCGCTTTCAGCGCCTCTTTGCTGTAAGACGCCGGCATCTCTTTTGCCAGTATCCCGATACAATATTCCTCCATGGGCATCTCACTTATGGTATCCCCATCCTGAACCTTCACACTGGTACTATCCACATGAGAATAAGAAGTAATGCTTGGCCCATTCAGGAATACCGTGACCACATACGGCAGCAATATGATGATGAGCAGGTAGCATCCTATATTTTTCAGTCTCAGCCGCATAAAAGAACCCTCCCATACACTGTATGGAGGGTTCCTTTCTTTTATGCATGATTCTCTTTATCTATACAATTTTGTTCATCCCTACTCTTCTTCCCGAGATTCCACCGTAATCTTATCTAATTTCCAGATATCGTCCACATACTCAAGGATCGTCCTGTCAGAAGAGAACTTGCCGCAGCATGCCGTATTAAGAAGCGCCATCTTCGCCCATCTGTCTTTATCACGATAAGCCTCTTCTACCTTCTCCTGTGCTTCGGCATAAGCGCGGAAATCCTTCAGAATAAAGTACATATCCGGACGCGGGCTGCCCTTCTTCGTAAAGAGGGAATTGTGAAGGTCACGGTACATCTCGCTGTTGCCATGCGCGTAAGTACCGTCTACCAACTGGTCTACCACTCTGCGGACATCCGGATCGGTATTATAGACATCCCATGGATTATATCCGCCCTGCTGCTCATAGTTAATAACCTCATCTGAGCTCAGGCCGAAGATAAATGCATTCTCAATACCTACTTCTTCCACGATCTCTACATTTGCCCCGTCCATGGTTCCAAGTGTCGGCGCGCCGTTCAGCATGAACTTCATGTTACCGGTTCCTGAAGCTTCCTTAGACGCCGTTGAGATCTGCTCGCTGACATCCGCAGCCGCGAAGATCCACTCTGCATTGGATACACGGTAGTCCTCGATAAATACAACCTTGATCTTTCCATTGATACTGCGGTCGTTGTTCACAACCTCGGCAACGGAGTTGATCAGCTTAATGATCTCCTTCGCACGGATATATCCCGCAGACGCCTTCGCACCGAAGATAAATGTCCTTGGATAGAAATTCTTCTCCGGATGCTCCTTGATCTGGTTATACAGATACATCACATGAAGGATATTCATAAGCTGCCGCTTATACTCATGCAGACGCTTTACCTGTACATCGAAGATCGATCTCGGATCGACCTCGATCCCATTATGCTTCTTAATATATTCTGCGAGACGTTCCTTATTCTTATACTTAATCTCCATGAATTCCTTAAGCGCCGTCTCGTCATCCGCATATTTCTTAAGTCCGGACATCAAAGAAAGATCCATGATCCAGTCTTTTGTGCCAAGCTTCTTTGTTACCCAGTCTGCAAGAAGCGGATTGCCGTGCATCAAGAAACGTCTCTGGGTAATTCCGTTGGTCTTATTGTTGAACTTCTCCGGCATCATCTGATAGAAGTCCTTAAGCTCCTGGTTCTTAAGGATCTCCGTATGCAGCCTTGCAACACCGTTGACCGAATATCCCGCCACGATTGCCAGATGTGCCATCTTCACCTGGCCGTCACGCAGGATCGCCATCTTCTTAACCTTATTCTCATCACCCGGATATGTCTTGCGGATATGCTCTACAAACCGTCTGTCAATCTCCTGGATGATCTGGTAGATACGCGGAAGCAGTCTGGAGAACAGGTCGATCGGCCACTTCTCGAGCGCTTCTGCCATGATCGTGTGGTTCGTATATGCACAGGTCTTCTTCGTGATCTCCCATGCCTCTTCCCATCCAAGTCCTTCCTCGTCAAGCAGGATACGCATCAGCTCCGCTACCGCTACCGTCGGATGCGTATCATTCATCTGGATCGTCATCTTCTCATGGATCTTCCGGATATCGTCGTGCGCTCTCTTATATTTGGCGACCGCCGCCTGCAGGCTTGCAGATACGAAGAAATACTGCTGCTTAAGCCTCAGTTCCTTTCCTGCATAATGATTATCATTCGGATACAAGACTTCTACAATATTCTTCGCAAGATTCTGCTGCTCAACAGCCTTGTGATAATCTCCGCGGTCGAAAGATTCCAGCTGGAAGTCAACGATCGGTTCCGCATCCCAGATACGCAGTGTATTCACAACATGGTTATTATAGCCGACGATAGGATAATCATATGGAATCGCCTTAACGGATTCGTAGTTCTCCTGAACGAAACGGATCTTGCCCTCGTCGTCATACTCTATACGGATATTTCCGCCGAAGCGGACTTCTTTTGCGTATTCCGGACGCCTGAGTTCAAATGGATTCCCGTTCTCAAGCCAGTTATCCGGCGTCTCCACCTGGTAACCATCCTCGATCTTCTGCTTAAACATGCCGTACCGATAACGGATCCCGCATCCATATGCCGCATATCCCAGGGATGCCAGTGAATCCAGGAAACAGGCTGCGAGACGTCCAAGACCGCCGTTGCCAAGCGCCGGATCCGGTTCCTCATCCTCAAGCAGATTCAGATTGACGCCCATCTCTTCCAACGCTTCTTTTACTTCCGTATAAGCCGTCATGTTGATCAGGTTATTGCCAAGGGCTCTTCCCATCAGGAACTCCATGGACATATAATATACGATCTTCGGATCGTCCTTCTCATACTGCTTCTGTGTCGCGATCCAGTCATCGATGATCGCTTCCTTCACGGCATAAGAAACTGCCTGATACAATTCCTGCTGCGATACCTCTTCGATCTCTTTCCGGAAGAGATGCTTTACATTCTGCCTTACTTCTCTCTTAAATACTTCTTTCTCAAATCTTGGATTATACATGCTGTCTGCCCCTTTCTCTTTTTCGGAACATGCCTGCTGCGCAATGGCGTACTCGGCAAACTCCCAAAAATTATCGTATATTCCGTACTTTACTCGGCCTCTATGCGTTCCACGCCCAGAGTTACATTCTCACCGTTGATCTTCCATTCCTTCACGTACCCTGCCGGCGCCGTCTTCTTCACACTCAGCGCAAGGGTCTCCTCGCCTACCGTCTTAGCATTCGCCGTAAATACAGCCTCTGCCTTCTCCGTACCCTCATAAGTGATCTCAATCTTATCCATCACTTCAAAACCAGCCTCTTTACGCATGGTCTGGACCTTACTGATGATCTCTCGCACAAATCCTTCCTCAAGAAGTTCTTCCGAAAGATTTGTATCCAGCACAACCGTGATACCATTGTCATTCTCAGATACATATCCCTCCATCTGCGCGCTCTCGATCAGCAGATCCTCCCGTGACAATGTAATCCCCTGCCCATCTATATCAAGCTTCAGGCTCTCCGACGCATTCAGTTCATCCATCGCCGCGTTCCCGTCGATGGATCCAAGCGCGGTCCTGATGCCATTTAACATTTTACCATATTTCGGTCCCACTGTCTTTAGTTGAGGTTTAAAAGAATAGCTGGTAAAATCACGTACTTCTTGTGTAAATGTTATAACTTTAACGTTTAACTCATCCTTCACGATATCCCGGTAAAACGCAGGAAGTTCAAAGTCTGCCTTCACATACATCTGCCCGATCGGCTGACGGTTCTTGATGTTCGCCGTATTCCTGCAGGCGCGTCCCATGACAACCAACTTCAGCACCTGCTCCATATTCGCCTCCAGCTCCTTGTCGATCCACGCCTCATTGACCGCCGGGAAATCGCACAGATGAATACTCTCCGGCGCCGTCTTGTCAATACTGCGCACCAGATTCTGGTAGATGTCCTCCGTCATGAACGGGATCATCGGCGCCGCCGCCTTAGAAAGCTCTACCAACGCCGTATAAAGGGTCATATACGCATTGATCTTATCCTGTTCCATTCCTTTCGCCCAGAAACGCTCGCGGCTCCTTCTCACATACCAGTTGCTCATATCATCCACAAAATCCTGCAGAGCCCTCGCGGTCTCCGGGATCCTGTAATTCTCAAGATTGCTGTCCGTCTCCCGGATCACCGTATTGAGCCTGGACAGAAGCCACTTGTCCATTACAGACAATTTATCATATTCCAACGTATATTTTGTGGCGTCGAATCCGTCAATATTCGCATACAGCACGAAAAACGCATAAGTATTCCACAGCGTCCCCATGAACTTGCGCTGTCCTTCCACAACGGCTTTTCCATGGAAACGGTTCGGCAGCCACGGCGCGCTGTTCACATAGAAATACCAACGGATCGCATCCGCGCCGTATTTCTCCAGAGCGTCGAAAGGATCCACCGCATTTCCCTTGGACTTGCTCATCTTCTGCCCCTTCTCGTCCTGCACGTGTCCCAGGACAATAACGTTCTTATAAGGCGCCTTGTTGAAGATCAGCGTCGAGATCGCAAGCAGTGAATAGAACCATCCGCGCGTCTGGTCCACCGCCTCAGAAATGAAGTCTGCCGGGAACTGCTTCTCGAACAGCTCCTTGTTCTCGAAAGGATAATGGTGCTGTGCGAAAGGCATTGCTCCGGAATCGAACCAGCAGTCGATCACCTCCGGTACACGGTGCATCTCCTTGCCGCAGACCGGGCACTTGATCGTCACCGCGTCGATATACGGACGGTGCAGCTCAATATTCTCCGGACAGTTATCCGACATCTCCTTAAGCTCTGCAATACTTCCGACAGAATGCTGATGACCGCACTCACACTCCCAGATATTCAGCGGAGTTCCCCAGTAACGGTTCCGGCTGATGCCCCAGTCCTGCACGTTCTCAAGCCAGTCGCCGAAGCGTCCCTTGCCGATGCTCTCCGGGATCCAGTTGATGGTATTGTTGTTGGCGATCAGATCCTCCTTCACCTCCGTCATCTTGATAAACCACGACTCGCGTGCATAGTAGATCAGCGGAGTATCACATCTCCAACAGTGCGGATAGCTATGCTCAAAGTTCGGCGCGTTAAAGAGAAGCCCTCTCGCCTCCAGATCCTTAAGCACCTCCGGATCTGCTTTCTTCACGAATAATCCGGCAAACGGCGTCGATTCCGCCATATTTCCCTTCTCATCTACCAGCTGCACGAACGGCATATCGTATTTCCTGCAGACCTTCGCGTCGTCCTCACCGAATGCAGGTGCGATATGGACCACGCCGGTACCGTCCGTCAGCGTTACATAGTCGTCGCATGTCACATAGAACGCCTTCTTATGCTGATTCGCGATCCCGTCTGCCGCACACTGATACAGCGGCTCATACTCCTTATATTCCAGGTCCTTTCCCTGGCAGGTCTCAAGTACCTCGTACGCTGTCTCGCCTTCCTTCGCCAAAGGCCCGAGCACCGTATCCAGAAGCGCTTCCGCCATGTAATAAGTATAGCCGTCCACACACTTCACCTTCGCGTAAGTCTCAACCGGATTCATACAGAGTCCCAGGTTCGACGGCAGCGTCCAGGGAGTCGTCGTCCATGCCAGGAAATACGCATCCTCATCCTTCACCTTGAAACGGACGATGGCAGAACGTTCCTTCACATCCTTATATCCCTGCGCCACCTCCTGCGCAGACAGCGGGGTTCCGCAGCGCGGACAGTAAGGTACGATCTTGAAGCCCTTATAGAGCAGCCCCTTATCCCAGATCTTCTTAAGCGCCCACCACTCGGACTCAATAAAATCATCGTGATAGGTAACGTATGGGTTCTCCATATCCGCCCAGAATCCGACCGTACCGGAGAAATCCTCCCACATTCCCTTATATTTCCACACACTTTCCTTACACTTGTCAATAAACGGCTCCAGGCCATACTCCTCGATCTGATCCTTGCCGTCAAGACCTAACGCCTTCTCGACCTCCAGTTCTACCGGAAGCCCGTGGGTATCCCACCCTGCTTTCCTTGGCACCTCATATCCCTTCATCGTGCGGTAACGCGGGATCATGTCCTTGATCACGCGCGTCAGCACATGCCCGATATGCGGCTTGCCGTTGGCTGTCGGCGGACCGTCGTAGAACATATACATCTCGCTGCCCTCGCGGTCCTTCATACTCTTCTCAAAGATCTGGCTATCCTTCCAGAACTTCTCTACTGCCTTCTCTCTGTCGACAAAATTCAGATCTGTCGAAACCTTCTTGTACATGTGTCACGTACCTCCTTCTTACATTGCATCCCTTGCGGCGTTCCATCCGGTCAGAAAGTCAAATACCCTGCTGCAAGCAACGGGACATCAAACTTGCAGCGCTGCAGAGCAGCGGGGTATTTGACCCTCGCGGCAGTCGCCAAATGTGCATGCAAGCATGCCCGCTTGGCTCGTTGCTCGCGGAAATAAAAAACTCCCATCCTGTATAGGACGGAAGCTGCGCTTACGTTTATAAACCACCTAAACATACTATCATATGTCTTCCCTGTAACGGAGGACTCCCGTCAGTATCTACTTAACCTTACTGTCATATCTCATAACCTGTCGCAACCTGCCGTGAGCCGTCAGGCTGCAATCCTGCCTCAATACCATCTATAAGAATCTTTCGACAACTGCAGCTCAGAAGTGATGTTCGATCATATCTTACTCGCACCGGGCTTACACCCTCCCCGGCTCGCTGCCGCTTTCCGACATGGTCTACTGTCTTCGTCATCGCCTTTTGTGTGTTCTTTATTATAGTAAAAAAACCCCTGAATCGTCAAGAGGTTTTTCTATATATTTTCCTTGTACTACATTTAAGTTATACATGCAGCGAATTCCCTCATCCCCCGAAAGATCAGCCATACCGAAGACGCCCCCGCATCCTGGTATCCTACCGCCCTTTCCATCAGCGATTTCGCCCTTCCATATTTTGCCTGATACCGCTTCGTATCCTCTGCCCCCTGCTTCGCCGCAGCTTCCGCCGCCTTTAGCATCTCCGGGAATCCTTTTGCGCATGTCTCTTCCATCACCCGCACCGCCGCCGGTGAACAACTGCTGTGTCGTAGAATTATCCATAGTCGCCCATCCTTCCTGGAAGTATCCGCCCATTGTACGGACGAAATCCAGAGCTTCCATGCCGATATCACTTGTCAGAGATTCATCTCCCCGGATCGTCTGATCTATGAAATCATTCCCCGCCTCCCGGAACGGAAGGAAAGAAAACAGTCTCTGCAGCGGCCATCCGTCTGCCCCGCAGATCGCGTATGGCGTATATCCCGCCTCCTTAAGCTTCTCACACACTTCTAGGAACTCATCGAATGTCTCTGGTTCCTCACATTGTGCATCCTGAAACATTTCTTTATTATAGAAAAAGAACTCTGTGTTACATTCAAGGGGGAATCCATAAAGCCCCGAGTCTACAGTCTGGTATTCTAAGGTAAATGGAATAAAGTTATCCCGGATCCCCATCTCATCGATCAGCTCCCCGATATTCACCAACTGCCCCGTCTTCGCCACCTGGTTCAGATATGGATTCGGGTCACAATCAAAAAATGTCGGCATGTCTCCCGCGGCGATCTCCGTCTTCAACTTCTCTTCCTGGGTCGGCCTGTCCGGGATATATTCGAACTTTATCTCGATCGGTGTCTCGGCTGTCTCATTGTAAGCGTCAAGACACGCCGTCACCGCCTTGATGATCGCATGGTCGTCCGCTCTCGCCGTATTCCATGTCACGACCTCCACGTCTTCCTTCGAACCATTTCCCTTTTTGCTTCCTTCGTCCTCGCCCGATCCCCCGCAGCCGCCAAACGAACAGATCATAAGCCCTGCCAACAGAACTGACAACATCTTTCTCTTCATACTTTCTTCCTCCTTACATTTTTCTTATACTTCTGTGCTTCAATACCCTTCGGCATCTTTTGTTATAAATATTATATTGCACGCTTTTCCTGATTTAAATTGGAAGATTCTAACATTTATTATAATTTCTTTATATTCACAGTCTGTTTGTTGAATTTATCTGCAATTTGGATTAGAATATGGATAGTTCCCGTAGGCAAATGAAATCAGGAGGAAATTATCTTGTATAAAATAAAATCTATCTTACACTTTTTAAAAAAGAAAAAATCGTCCTTTTTCTTCTACATACGCAACCAACTATTGCTTTTTATCCTGACGATCTTTCTCTTCTTTATACTTACCAGCCTGCTGATCATCACCAGCTACAACCACATTATCTCCGATAAGATTCACACGATAACCGAATCTTATACCGCGACGATCAGTTCAAGCCTGACTCTCTTAGCGGAAAATGCCCGGGAGACCGCCGCGCTCCTTAAGAATTCCCAGGATATACAAGAAGCGCTGTCTTCCTCCGATTATGACGCCAATTCCATCTTCAAGTACAACCAGACTCTGCGAAACCGAGTCGTCAACCTGATGCACGTGAACAGCAACATCCGTATGATCTATGTCGGAAATGAGAAATACAACTATCACTACAGCTTCGATGACAGCGGCACCGTGAGCCAGAACCTTGATAACCTGTCTGTCTCTGAGCGCCTGTCCTCTTACGACGAAGATACCTTATTCGCCGGGATCTGGATCACCGGAGATACCTTGGATTTCTCTGCAGATCCTTCCTCACTGTTCTTCCTGCAGCTGATCCGCAACCTGAACACGATCCAGCCTGTGGGCATGATCCTTATAGAAGTAGACTCTTCCTTTCTGGATGAAGCGATCAATGCAACCGCTTTCGAGACGGATACCACCATTGCTTTTATCAAAGATCAACAATTACTCTATAAAAACAGCGAGGAATTTTCCGATGATACAATGGTAAAGATTGAAAAAGACTACCAAGACCTAAGCACTTCTTCGAACTTTTACAGAGAAAAAGCCTTCGAGAATAAATATTTCATAACCAGGGAATTTAACTCTGCTCTGTCTCTGTCCATCATCTCCCTGATCTCTTACAGTGAGCTTATGAGAGGGACAACTTTACTGCGTATGTTTATCCTGCTGCTGATCTTTTTATTCTCTATCATCATATTTTTTACGGCATATTCATTTTCAAACAAGCTGATGGGGCAAGTTTCCATGATCCGGGACATTTTCAGCAATAACCTGGCGGCAGGGCAACCGGCAAGACCGCAGCCTTTTGGCAATGATAAGATTGAACGACAGCCGGCAAAACCACAGCCTTTCGGCGATGACGAGATCGGGCAGATCGGAAAGGAATGTGAAACCCTTCTATATAAGTATCATGCTTCGCTTAAACAGACCTATGAATTGAATATGAAACAGAAGGAATCTGAGCTTCTCCATCTGCAGGAACAGATCAACCCCCATTTCCTGTATAACACACTGGATTCCATCTTCTGGATGTGCGAATCCGAAGGAAATCATGACGCCGCACAGATGTCATTATACCTGAGCCGCTACTTCCGCTCGAATATCGGGAAAGACGAACTGACAGTTACCATTGAGGAGGAGCTCACCAGCATAAGAAATTATCTGGCGATCCAAAATATAAGATATCGCGATAAGTTCCGCTTCGTCGTGAATATAGAACCAGAACTGTACACACAGAAGATCCTGCGTATGCTGCTCCAACCGCTGATCGAAAATTCGATCTTCCACGGTCTTGAACAGAAAAACGAAACAGGCACCATTACATTGTCTGCTTTCGAAAATGACTGCGGTATGATCCTTACCGTCGTTGACGACGGCGTCGGATTCTCTGCCAACAATCTGCGGAAAGGGCTTGCCCTAAAGAATATAGACGAGAGGATCAAGCTATTCTACGGAGAACCTTACGGTATGCAGATCATAAGCCAGCCCTCTGCCGGCACAACGGTTATCCTGACACTGACACGTGTCTGAGAAGCATGGCAATCACACATAAGGAGGAAAAATAATGTATCATTTATATATTGTAGACGACGAACCCCATGTGATCGAAGGTATGAAGAAATGTATCAACTGGGAACAACACGGCATCCGGATCATCGGATGCGCCGCAGACGGCTCAACAGCATGTAAAGAAATTCTTACTCTTATGCCGGATGTTGTCCTCACTGATATCAAGATGCCCGTTATGGACGGGATCTCCCTCATCAATGAAGTGCATTCCCAACTTCCCCATATTAATTTCATTATTTTCAGCGGATATAGTGATTTTCACTATGCAAGGGAAGCGCTCCTTGCCAACGCCGTGGATTTCCTTGTGAAACCAGCTTCCACCGACGAGATAATTCATGCCATCACACGGGCTGTCAACAGGCAGGCGCACCGAGCCGAGACGCTTCAAAGCGCAAAGATCGACTATAACAGCCCCAATTACAGGAAACTTCTTAAGGGCATCTTCATGAATCCGGTCTCCGGAATCTATTCCGAAGGATGTTACTACATCGCTATCATCGGCACCATAGAAGTATCCACCATCTCCGTCCTGCAAAAAGAACTGGACATCTGTCTCGAAGACCAGAAACTGCACGCTTCCTTTATCACACTGTTTGACAGCCGCCTTGCCGTCATCTATTCAGAGACGTCCTTAACTCATTCGGAATGGCAGGCACTCCTTCGGCATCTTATGAATAACCTGAACATCTATTTTACAATGGATAATGATTTTGTATTCCTTGGGATCAGCAACCCCAATAAGCTCCATAACCTTAAGTCCGGCTATCAGGAAGCATTAAAAGCCACTGAATACTGCCGTTGGTTCTCCGCCCCTTACTGCCTGTACGGTGATATCAGCTACACAGATCTTCCTCTGCAACAGCTGCCATTCTGGGATGAACTCAAGGTATGCATGCGCAGGAACGACCTGCCGCAGATCCTCTTACTCCTGGGCAGACAGTTCGAGAGTTTCCACGAAGAACATATATCTCCGTCCTCCTTGAAGGAATTCTGTCTGAAAGCATACCTTATGCTCAGAAACGACACACTTGGGGATTATAGTATAGATCCGATCCTGGAGATCAGCAGTCTCTCCTCTTTGAAAGACTCCTATCTCTATCTGACGGCAATATACCGCAACTACTTTGAGACCGCCAGCCTCAGCCATACCGGGAACCAGAGCAAATTCATCCAGAAGATCACCCTCTATATACAGGCGCACTACCAGGAACCGATCTCTCTGAACAGCGCCGCAGACTACGCCAATAAGTCCGCCGGCTATATCTCAAACAGGTTTAAGAAGGAAGTCGGCGTCAGCTTCCCGCAATACGTGACGGACTACCGGCTCTTAAAAGCAAAGCAGTTATTGATCACAAGCAACCTTAAGATCAAGGATATCGCCCTTATGGCGGGCTTCTCTGACGAACAGTATTTCTCGCTTGTATTCAAAAAAGAATGCGGGATCACCGCCGGTATGTACCGGAAGATCTATCAGGAATCGACATAATAAAGAAAAGGTTGCTGCTTTGGCGTTAAACTTTAGCAACAGCCTTTTCCGGTTTTATTTTTGGCGGACGTTTCCGTTCATATATTTCTGATATCTAGTTAGAACATCCCCTGCTACAGAATCCCATTTTATTTTAATAACAAGGAAAGCACTCTGGGACGCGCTCCTTTTCCATATTTAAATTTTAAAGCATGTCTTATTATTTCTGGCAGATAATATTTATCGTTTTCTACTCGCAAATAGCCTTCCTGCCGCATAATTTTTTCTTCACTTTGTGTAAAATTAAATGTATCACCATAAAATGGCAAAACTTTATCTCCTACCGGCGCATTTTCCAACTTGTCAAAAATGGGGGCAAGTGCTTTGATTTCCTCCTTTATTTCACCAATTTTTTCATTTGAACACTCCGACACTGCCTTTTTTATTTCTGCTGGCATCAAATATCTGTCGGAATATATTGGTTTTCCTACATTTACAGTTGCTTTTTCTAAAAATCTGATTATATCACGTGCCTGTAACTGCCCATTAAAATCAGACAGCGCTGCCAAAATCCATCTTGATGCATTTGCCTCATTTGATGTTGGTTTCCCCAATTTAATTCCCCATAATTTATGAAGAACCCGATCAATCACCTCTTTAGGCGCCATTTCAAGCGGCACTTCTTCCTGATAAAAGTCTGATACAGCCTGGCTGACAAGCCAAATAACAAGTCGCAATGCTTCTGTACTTGACCATTGCAATTCTACCGAACGATATAAGGAATAGAATTGCTCATAATTAATCGTCAGTGAATCTCTTGCCATATCCTTTCTAAGAAATATCATCACCCCCAGATGATCATAGGCAATTTTTACTTCATCTATTAAGTCTCTACAAAGTGCTGCTATAGCATTTTTTTCATTATCAGATGATATCGTATGTTGGAAAATTTCTTCCAATCCATCTATTAAAAATACTACTTCAATATTTTTTCTATCTAATTCATCTTCCAATTCTTCCAAAGATTGATATGCATTATTTACTGCATTTAGGATAACATTCTTCCAAAGCTCTTTCCATTCTAATATATCGTGCTTTTTCCGCATGTACTTTAGCAAAATATCTCTGCTGCTAATATGAACAGAACTGCTAAGCTTTCCACGTAAACCACATGCATTATAATTATTAATCACGCTTTCTATAATTTCCCGAAAACCGCCTGCATTACCTGATGCCAGTAAAGGCACGAGCAAAATATGATTATCTTTGCGGATATTACTCATATTTACGCTATTATTTCCCATAGATTTAATAAACGCTTCCCAATAATGATACCGTAATATTTCTCTATACAAAAATGTTTTCCCAGACCCCTTAGCCCCCATAACCACCGTACTGGGAATTTCACTTTTATATTTTCTTATTAAATTCTGAATAGATTCTGTCATTAATACTTTAAACGCACCATTTCCTTCTGCTGTTATCTGCTTTTCAGAAAAATCATGTATACGCTCAATAATTTCCTCACGCTCCAAACTATATTCCGTTTTCTCTTCTTTTTGAGGGATATAACTATTTTGGACAATTTCATATATATTTTTGTAAAACTCTCGTCCGTTTAGATTCTTCATTATCTTCTGTAATGATTCTAAATGAACAAGTTCACTTGCAAAAGGCAATTCTGTAACAATATTATCTGTTATAGATACACTCTCATCCAATATATAATGATCATAAACAGCAACCAGTTCACTGATAATGTCCGTAGTATCTACACCTTCTTGTCCCATTGTCAGTAAAATTTCTGGTATTTTAGTATTCCCATTCAAAGGCAGTCCTTTACTTAACTGATGTAATAATATCTCTGTCCCTTTTACTGCCTGATAAGACGTTGATGTTACTAGATATTTTTTTACTCTTGGATCAAATAGCAACGGTGCTGAAAATTCACTTAAGCCTGCCCGCAAATCGACCAATACTAAATCCGCATTGAGCTTTTGTCCTAATTTAGACAGAACTTCCGCCAGAATATATTTTTTGTCATAACTAACGGCAAGGCTCTCAGGACTTGAATACATATCCAATAGTTGTTCCATATATCTATAAGTAGGCAAAACAATGTGCTCCGTCATACTTTTTTCTGTCTCAATCTTTATTGTCAATTGAGCTACCTTATCATATACCAATCCTACAATATCATCAATAGTTTCTTTTTCCTGTGTGATTTCGAGAAGATCCATAAAACTAAACATAGCTTCTTCATGCCCCGTTGTTAACCATGTGATCCCAGGCGCTTCTATATCTGCATCTACTATGAGCAACTTTTTTGTACTTTTTAAATCTTTAAGCGAAGACCATGCCTTCGCAAATGCTAATAAAGATAAGGTACGCCCAACGCCTCCTTTATATGAATGAAAGGCAAGTACGGGGACTCCGGGCAATTCTTGCTCAAGCAACTTGCCGGAATATGCCGATTCCTGATATAGAATATTTTTAAAAAGAGGACTTATTATATTTTTTTGTTCATCGTTTTCTTCAATTTCATATGTTATACTTAAATAATCATTAGAAATGTCGAGATATATTTGATTTTTCTTATTATCATAATTTTTTTCAAATATATCAAATAGGATCTCTTGAGCAGATTTTTTACTATCCATTTCATTTAGGTAAATGATCACTTCATCAACATATGTCTCAATATCAACAATAACTTTTTCCCACTTCTCTCTCTCTAATAAAAACTTTCTTTCTATATCTTTCCACGTATATAACAGCATCGTATCACATCCCTTCTTCAATCCAACAAGCAACCTTTTTCAATGTATCTTCCAACTTTTCTTCTTTGAGCTGATCTTTTTCCGGTATGTTTATGCAATATCGATAAAGCTGGTGATATGTCTCTGATGTGACAGAATCTCTATGGATAGTCCCTAATTGAGGAAACTTAAAGTTGCCTTGTTGACCTAACTCTTTTAATATTTTTTCCAAATTATGAGATTTTAAGATATCCTTTTTAATCTTATCATTACTGTCTAATATTTTTTTGGACTGTTTTCGCACCATTTATCCAATAGCATATATTTTAATCCACATTCAACACAATAAATCAATAGTAGCCTTCGACTATTTACATTGGAATTTTCACTTTTTAACCGCTTGTATAATTCGTAATGCTTTTTGTAGCCTTTTCGGTAATCTTTTTTATCTGCTATCAACATGTTTGTGTTCCTCTCCATTGATATCTTTCGATAACCCAACCCTATTCTAAAAATAAACTGTGAATTCATATTTTAAATAAAATTATAGTCTCTATTAGAAAAATCGTCAACAAGGAAATCTTGTATCCAAACCACCCATGAACAATGACATTAATATTTCTCTGCTGAGCCGTGACGCACGCAAAAACGGCGGTTTTTCCATGCAGGAGATGGGTGCTTCTATTCCAATACATATGCTTCAACATGTTCTGGATGGAATTCTAGAAACGGTAAACCTCACGGAAAATAATAAACCAAAGCAGGAAATCTTAAGCCGTCTCGATGATCCTGAAGAACTTGGGTTTTCGATCCGCATGAATTATGACTATGCAATTCAGGGAAGTGAATTGTTAGTAAAGTGGGTTTTGCCAAAAACAAGTGGAAGAAAAGCTGGTGTGCAGGTGGTTCTTATAAAATGAATATGGTAAAATTTTGTAAGAAACGAGGTAAGGCTATATGGAAAAGAAAATTTATATCACTGAGGAAGAACGGGCAAAGTGCCAAAAGGTGGCAGATGCGTTTGCAGAGCTGTATGAGATGGAGAATATCGTAGTACTTGATGTAGGCAAGTATGGCTTTGTAGATGCAATAACCTTTACGGACAGCGTGGCATTATTTGAAGAGTTATGGGGGGAATGGCTGAATACAAATCGGAGATATCACTATAGATGCAGAAAATTACTCCGCAAAAAAGCTCATCTCCTTCGGCAAAAAACTGCAATGGTCTTTCAAAATTACAGTCTGTTTAAAAACAAAACTGTATTGGATAACGTATTGCTACCTATGACGCTCGTCCGAAAAAAGCCAAAAAAAGAGGCTGAGTCAGAAGCTTTATCCCTGCTCAGCCAAGTTGGGCTGACAGACAAAATGTACGAATATCCCTCCCGCCTTTCCGGCGGTCAGCAGCAGCGTATCGGCATTGCCCGGGCGCTTGCGGCACAACCGGACGTATTATTATTCGACGAGCCAACCTCTTCACTGGATCCTGAACTCGTAGGCGGCATTTTAGAAATCATCAGAAAACTTGCCGTCCAACATCAATGTACTATGCTGATCCTCACACATGAGATGCGCTTCGCATTAGAAATTGCCGACCGGATCATTTTTATGGAAAATGGCAAGATAGTAGAACAAGGCACGCCCGAAGCAATGATACACCAGGCAAACCATAAACGGATCCAGGATTTTATGCAGACGATTTCTAACAGATAACCCGGCATACATTTCAATTGAAAAGTGAAAGAAATAAAAGACGTCTCATACTCCGGATATCCAAAGTACGAATTACCGTCTCTTATTTCTTTCTGTAATTCCTGCCTATTTACCTGTCATCTGCTCTTATAACTGCTCCTTAAGCAACATTTTCCACACTTTATCGCTATTTATGCCTGCGTCTCTGCCCCTTAACCAGCAACACGACGAATGTGATGATCAATATCACCAGAACCACACTGGCGGCGGCAAGAATTCCTTTCTCAAGAAGTGTCTTATCCTTCAGCAGATCTTTTCCTATCACTTTTTTCTCTTTTTCTTTCACTTTTTCAGGGGAATCCTTCTCCACAGCTTCGCTCTCCGGCTTTGCCGCGCGTTTCTCCAGATATGACGGACTAAGGACGGCTCTTACGCTCCCCATCAGATTACCGCTGTAGCGGTATTCCAAAGTTCCCTCACTACTCACATCGCTGTCCGGTATGATCTCTAGCTCCAGATCCTTGAATTCCACCCCGTTCGGAAGAATGACAAAGCCGCTGCTGTTATCTGCTGTTCCCCCGGAGCCATCATCGGTTACGCTTCCATCCGGCGCTGCCCCTGAACCGTCTCCCGATGCGCCTGCCGTGCCTGCTGCCGCCCCTGGTTCTCCTTCTGCTGCCCCTGCTGCTCCTTCTGCTGTCTCTGGCGCTCCTTCTGCCGTCCCTGCTGCGGCTTCTGCAGCCGCCTCAACACCCTGAATACCTTGCACGCCTTCAGAAGCCGCAGCCTGCACATCTCCAATCGCCTGTATATCCTCAGACGTCTCATAATCTGCCGCCGCTACCTTGCTGAAATTTGCGAAACAATACTCCAGCAGATTCTTTGTGTCCGGATAAACATTCTTCCCATGTGTCTTAAGCACCACACACACCAACTGCATACTTCCATTGTCCGCCATAGTGATCAATGTTGACAGCGCGTCCGACGTATACCCAGTCTTCCCTCCGATCACATATTCATAATAGTTTTCATCATTTGAATCCATCATCTTATGATGCTGTTGGAATATATGCTCCTCTGTAGTCTCAGACTGCGGGATCTTATATTCGTAAGTCTGGGCAATTGTAAAGAATTCCGGATGCCGGAACATCTCTCGGCTGATCAGCGCCATATCCCTTGCACAGGTATAGTGATTCGGATCATGAAGCCCGCTTGTATTCACAAAATTCGAATTAGCGCCGCCCAACTCCTGACAGCGAAGATTCATCTGCTCGACAAACCAATTATAATCATGCCCCGCGTTCTTTCCGACATTATCTCCCACCGCGTACGCCGCCTCGTTCGCCGACGCCAGAAGAGTCGCATACAACGCTTGTTCCAAAGAGATCTGGTTTCCTTCTTTCATACCGATGGACGCCTCGTCAGGCTGCAGAAATGCCACGCAGTCATGGGAGAAATATACCGGATCTGTAAACTGTCCGTTTTCCAATGCGATCAGCGTCGTCAATACCTTTGTAATGCTCGCCGGGAAATGATGTACATCAATATTTTTTGCATACAGGATACTTCCGGTCTCCACTTCCATAACAATGGCAGCTTCTCCGTACGTTCCCGGTCCCTGAGGCCATCCCTTGATATTGTTCGACTCGACCGGCAATGCATATACTGCATCCAGTTCCTGCTGTAATCTTTCTTCCTCCGACAGTTCGGTATCCGCATTCCCGGCAGCCTCCTGCTCCGTTCCTTCCTGGACCTGCTCTGTCGCAGACGCCGTCATGCCCATACTCAGCATAAGAACCATCACAAGAATTGCCGCAAATACTTTTTTCCCTCGCTTCATCTATCAGTCCTCCAAGAATCTCCAATGTATTTAATCTATCTTATTCTCTTTCGAATGTATTTAATACTCTGATATTGATCGCAGTATTCTTAGCCTTTCCAAATCTTCTTGATTTTAAACCTAAAGCGTACCGTTGTGCATGTCTGAAAATGATATCAGGGTCAAAATGCCTTTTGACCCCGATATTGTTAAAAATCCAGAAATACGATCCTATTTATTCGTCTTTTTTAAGATAATAGAATCCGAATGCCGGAATATTCACGCCCCGTGCTTCCATCTTCTCACCGGAAATAAGATCCGTATACATACCATCTGTCTCATTGATCCACGCCGTCCTGTCATATTCGCTGAAATTAAACAGTCCCAGTATCTTCTCTCCGTCATAATATCTGCCAATGCATAATACGCCGGCTTCCCATGTATCCAGCGTCCAGGTATCCGCATTAGACACAAATACTTTCTCCGTCTTACGGATCTGCTCCAACTGATCCAGCTTCTCGAACACTTTACCTTCCACGGTCTCCGGATCTGTAATATTCGCCGCCAGATCCCATCTCATGGCGCCGCGGTGGATATATCTGGAATCTGCCGCTTTATTCGGATCTTCCTTGTATGTATAGTCATTCACCTGGCCAATCTCATCTCCGCTGTAAAGTACCGGAATTCCGGACTGCATGAACATATATGCATGAAGCATAACATCCTTGCGGATCGCTCGTTCCATCGCCTCCGCATCCTGCTCGAATCCTGCCTTCTCGATCCCGCACATAGACGCCGTCGTTCCGCAGAATCTCGCATCTCCGCTGACCGGATCCGCGTTATACAGTTCGCCGCGGCTTACGCTCTCTCCCGCGTATCCCTGGAAATAATCATTCAGATACTGCTTATGCGGACGCTCTCTGATGCCCTCGCGCTCCAGAGACGCGTAATCCAGTCCCCATCCGATATCATCATGGCAGCGCAGATAATTCAGGAACACATACTCTTTCGGCAGTCCGTTCACGATATCAAGCTGCTGCCTCAGAAGCCCTACATCCCTGGTCGCCACCGTGTGCCATGTAGTCGCCATCGTCGTCACATTGTAAAGCATATGGCATTCCGGCTTCTCCACCGTTCCAAAATACGGAACCACCTTCTCCGGTTCCATGACAACTTCCCCGAGAAGCAGCACGCTTGGACATACGATCTCACTTATGATACGCATAATCCGGACAATCGTATGTACCTGCGGCAAGTTCCGGCACTGCGTATTTAACTCTTTCCATATATAAGGAACCGCGTCAATCCTGATAATATCAATTCCCTTATTCGCCAGGAACAGGAAATTATACATCATCTCGTTAAATACTCTCGGATTCTTATAATTCAGATCCCACTGATAAGGATAGAAGGAAGTCATTACAAAATGCTCCGCGTCCTCAAGCCATGTGAAATTCCCCGGCGCAGTCGTCGGAAATACCTGCGGCACTGTCTTCTCATACTCTGCCGGAATCGAATAGTTATCAAAGAAGAAGTAGCGGCTCATATACTCCCCATTTCCCTGCCGCGCCTTTTTCGCCCATTCATGATCCTCTGACGTATGATTCATGACAAAATCCATACAGACATTCATGTCTTTCTTATGACATGCCGCCGTCAGACTTTCCAGGTCCTCCATCGTCCCCAGCTTCTCCTGTACCTTACGGAAATCCGCCACCGCGTACCCGCCGTCCGAACGTCCTTCCACAGTATCCAGGAACGGCATCAGATGGATATAATTCACATTGCTTTTCTCAAGATACTCAAGCTTCGATTCAACGCCCTTCATATTGCCGGCGAAATTATCAATATAGAACATCATTCCCAGCATATCATTCTGTTTATACCAGTCCGGACATTCCTCTCTCTTACTGTCCCTCTCCTTCAGGTCGTCATTACGCGCTTCATAGAAACGATACAAGTTATCGCACAGCTCGGCGAACATCGAGCCATTCCCGTATAATTCCATATATAACCATTTCAGTTCATCCAAATGCTTTGCGAAGCGCTTCTCATATATTTTACGCGCCTGCGCCCTCTTCTCTGCGGCAAGCTGTTCCGCTTCCTCCTCCGCAGCTTTCTTTGCTGCCTCTTCTGCCTTTCTGGCTTCCTCTTCTGCGGCTTTCTTCGCTTCTTCTTCCGCTGCTTTTCTGGCAGCTTCTTCTGCGGCTTTCTTCGCTTCTTCTTCCGCTGCCTTCTTTGCAGCCTCTTCTTCGGCTTTCTTCGCTTCCTCTTCCGCTGCCTTCTTTGCAGCCTCTTCTTCGGCTTTCTTCGCTTCCTCTTCCGCTGCCTTCTTTGCAGCCTCTTCTCCTGCTGCCTTCTTCGCTTCTTCTGCCTTTCCGGCTTCCTTCGCAGCCTCTTCTCCCGCAGCCCTCTTCTCTACATTCTCATGGATTTCCACGACAGCCTCCGGCATCAATTCTTGTCCCACCTTCTTTTGCTTCTCCGCATTCTGTTTTACTGCGGCTTGTTTCCGTTCTTTTCTTGATTTCTTAGCCATTGTGTCTCCTCATTTCATACATGTTTTTACAATCTTTAGAATTATTATACACTCACACTTACCTGCATTTCAACCCTTAATTACACGGTCTGAGCGATCGCCTTCCGCGCATGAGCCTAAATTCTTGGATCGAATACCAACCTATTACCGTCATTTCTACAGTCATCATTCCCCTCCCGTATACGACTGCCGTAATCATCCCTTTTACCTCCGCCACTTCCGCTTGATCTTTTTTTTCAAATATTCATCAACTGCGCATATTCCTCCATACGAGCCTTTCCATACATCAAAATAGAAACGCATCATTTACCTGCAACGTCCGATCACAAAGGCGTAGTTCTGATTCAACAGATAAGTTGCTTTCATTGCATACAAAAAACTCCTGACACGGGACAATTCTACCATCCACATTTTTTCTTGCAAATATAAATCAAAAAACTCTTCCATTTTGATATTTTTCGTGATATAATAATTAAGTCGTGGGGTATTAGCGCAGTTGGGAGCGCGCAACATTCGCATTGTTGAGGCCACGGGTTCGAATCCCGTATACTCCATTCTACAAGGCATAGTCCAATTTAGTTATTGCGGCTATGCCTTTTTGGTTTTCTCTATGCTGAAAAATCAGATGCGGGCAGTATTTAAGTAGGGAAAATGCGGTGTTCTAAGGATGAAGTAGTGCAAGTATACGGCTATACCCCCACTTATGGCGTCAGCTATTACGCAAACATATTCTTGCATTTCTTAAAAATTCTACTTTCTATAAACATATCTTATGAATTTAACTATGATTTATATGAAAATAATTATCTGTGTTTTATCTGAAATTATTTCTATGTAATAATGCTCAAATACCAAAAGAATAGATAAAGAAATTAACAGTGGATCTTCTGTGCATTCCCGATCCTTATGGGCGGGGACGAGGGATGAGAAACGAAGGTACAAAAAACATAGTAAATTAAAAAAATTTCGACACGCCGACAGATTATGTCTATCCAATTCGCTATAATTAAGAATAGATCACACATACAAAAGAAGATATATTTTATGGACAGATTCTCTCGCGGTCAAGGAAGCAGTAAATGGGTATGAATTAGGAGGAAGTAAGAAATGGCTCTATTTGACAAACTAAAGGAAACTGCAAACAGCGTCAAAGATAAATCGTCTAATTTTGCAGAAGAAAAACAGCTTGCAGAGAAATTAGGAAGTGCAAAAGATTCCGTTAAGAAAACTCTGGATGAAGGCACTGGTTCATTCAAGGAATTCCAGAAAGAAAACCAAAAATTGAAACAAGCATTAGAAGGTGCACTTGCAAGATATGAAGTAACATACGTCAGCGGACTACCACAGTACCCTAAAGTAAAGATGGGAAGTGCATCTATTGGTCTGAACGTTATGGAGGATCAATTCTCTTTCCGAAAGACAGGAAATTCTAAAGACTGGTTTAATGATTTTGATATTTCCTATGATTCAATAATAGAGTTACATATTGAAAAACGAACAATCACTACTGCAGAAGTATTCTTAGGTGCCGGAAATGACGCAAACCAAGAGCAAGAGAATGTAATTTGCATCATTTTTAAAGCTGAAACAGGTGAAGAATTAACACTCCGGGTAGAAATGCTTACAGGTTTTACGATATACCGTCAAGCAGAAAAATGCAGAGAGTTTATCGCTTTATTGCGACAACATGGCATTTTACAAAAAATTGAACAGAAAAGAATATAAATAATGGTTCAGGAAATAATAATTCAGATATATTGACACAAATTTAAAAACTTGCTTCATTAAAAGACGCTGGCATCCTAACAGATGAAGAATTTCAAGAAAAGAAAAAACTCTTTTAGCCAAAATCTAAATAGCAAAGTATAAAAAGCTGAAGTGTAAGATTCATTGCGCTTCAGCTTTTTTCTGTCTTTTTAAGAGAGAATGAAACAACGTCTTTATACTCACAAAAAATCATATAATTTGATGGCTCCAACTATAATTTTTGTTCAAAAATCACAACAACAAATCGTCAACAGCAAAAGAACCATTTCCCCCCTCCCTGCATATCTTATATACTGACAGTAAATATAAAAAAGGAAAATCCACCCATATGGCTACCGGTTATCTTCTTATACAGGCACGGACGGCTCACAGCGCCGTCCCTCTAAGCGGCATACTTATCAGCATCTCAGACATGGACGGGAACACTCTGTACGAACTTACGACAGACGAAAACGGGGAAACGCCCCTCATCTCTCTCGACACCGTAGATAAACGTTTCTCACAGACTCCTGATTACAAAGGGAATCCATTCACCGGTTATTCTGTATTGGCACAGGGCGCCGGTTTTAACTCCCTGTCTGTACAGGATATCCCGATCTATGAAGGGGAGACAGCCATCCTTCCCCTTGTACTTACTCCGATGCAGAGAGGACAGCGTCAGTCTGTCACAAGGGAAATCTCCGTCGGAAGACCTGCCGTCGCACTTGCAGATACCAGCGGGCAGAATGGACCTTCCGTCCCTCCTCGCATCCTCCGCCAGGTCGTAATCCCTAACCCCATCACCGTTCATCTCGGCTCACCCAGTTCATCTGCCGCAAACGTACAGGTATCTTTCCCAGATTACGTGAAAAATGTGGCAAGCAGCGAGATCTACCCCACCTGGCCCAAAGCAGCCCTGACCGCGAATATTTATGCTATTATTACCTTTGCGCTGAACAGAATATATACGGAATGGTAGGGGAATCACCGCTCATTCGTGGTTGCCGAAGCCTTATCATCAATCAGCTTACAATTCGGATAACAGGAAAAAATACATATGAGATAGAGTATCAGGAATAGGACAAGCCGTTCTGTATCCAAACTACTACTGTGCATCTTATTTGTCAATAACAAGGCAGTGATTTGAAACAAAAAGCCATAGGATAGGTCATTTTATCGACTCGTCCTATGGCTTTCATTGCTCGACTGTTCTAATAATTACTTTTCCAGAAATGGCGAATTATATTTTTGATTGTAAATATCAATAATTGTTGCCTCATTGTAATCTGATTCTGTAAGTCTTTTATTGAATGTCATATTAGGTTTTGCATAATACCATCCATCTGACGGATCAAGAAAAGTTCTGTAAAAAACAGGTTCATTATTTTCATCCATTCCGCAGTTTCTCTCTTTACATACTACATTTCCCCGATACCACTTTCCATCAATATCAATGAAATTCATGTCCACCACATAATATACTGTACTTGGCTTATATGTATGTGTTTCCTTGAAATGAATACTGTATTTCATCCACTTTATATTAAATGTAACAGGCACACAAAAAACTAACAGAAAAATACTTTTAAACAATTCGCCTATAACACCAGCCACACCTAATGCGAAAAATGTTGTGGCGGTATTTAAAATATTAAGCAATGCCAAAACCACCCCAAGAGGAAAAATCCACACAATCCAGAATAATACTCCATCTAATTGTTTTCCCCAATTCCTGCTGTCAATTCTCCAGTAGGCACTTCTCATGGAAATTTTAACCAATGCCCAATAATCTTTTAACGTAAACCCTGATTTCATAATTTTTCTCCTGCAAATCTTTTGCTTTATGTGTATTTTTATTCCATCTTAGAATTGTATTCTTCGATTGTATTTTCCCAAAGTTCTGTATCATAGCTATAGTCTCCTTCTGGATAAACTGGCGAACCATCGGCATTTCCTATGGATGTCCCTGATGTATTTTCTGGTGTAAATTCATACGCCCAGACATAATCTGTAATAATTAGGCTATTACTATTAACAACAAATTCAACACACTGAACAGGCTTTCCTATGCTAGAAAGTTCTGGTACGATGCTTTTTCCATCATTATAAACAAGTGTTACATCGCTTACTATCTGGTCATCTGTTTCATTGTACATTAGAATACAAATGTTTTCATTATCATCATCAAAGAATTGTATCTTGTTATAACTTTTTCCATAACAGTTTTCAAGATAATTTACTCTTGTTTGAAGCTCTTTATCTGTTATTTTTGTTACACGAATATCATTTTGACGAAGCTGTTCTGAAGCAGCATATTCATCAACGAGATATTCTCCAATCGCAGCTTCTAAGTATTTATCATACGCTTTATTAAATTCTTCTGCTGCCTTTTTTGCTGTAGCTGAATCTGTAGCATTTCTATAAATTTCATCCTGCTCTTTTAAAGGCACCATTTCATTATTTTTTAAGCTTTCTTTAAACTCATTTTCATTAGCGATTGCCTTGTTTCCTGCTTCAAGTTCAGCATTGTATTTTTCTGCTTCTTCCTCAACCATCTTGTCAATATCAACGCCATCTGCCGCCGCTTCATCTCGTAGATGATCAGCAATCTCATCCATTGCCTTTTCTTCCTCTGACTTTCCACAGCCAGTAAAAATACACATACCAATAACACCTACTAAAACCATTACTAAAATTTTTTTCATTCCTTTTGTCTCCTTATGTTTTTTATTTTTCATCATCCAGATGTGAAGTTTAAAGAATAGATTTTGGATACTATATTTTTTATTCTTCCAAAAATAACTTCTTCATTTCTTTTTCATCTTGATAGAGTGAACTAATATCAATGCTATACTCTGATAACATTCCATTACTCATTACTTCAAGACCATGTACCAAAAAGTAACCTGTTACATTCTGATAACTTTTTGTATACATTTCCTCATTGAAATCTGTATTATCCCAATAGTTTTTCCAATCATTAATGTCTACAGAAAATGGAACATACAGATCACCACTATATCTTGATACTCTTGACATATTGCTGTTAATTGTAAAATTATCAAAAGATGCATTTTCTGATGTAATCGAATACTCTATTGCTTCTTCATCTATGAAGTCAATTCGATTATTTATTGCTTCTTGAAATTTATCATTTAGTGCATCTTCCACTATCCTCCTGTTCTCTGTACTTAATTCTGAAAGAGTTTGGATATTTTTTTCTGTTTCATTAGCTGTTTCTTCTTCCATATCGTTTTCTCTTTCTGTTTGCATTTCCGTTTGTTCTTCTACAGGCGGTGTTTCCTGCTGTTCTTCCATCCGCATTTCTTGAGGTCTTTCTTCTGCATTTTTTTCATTTGCAATTCCGGCAATCACGCCCCCTATAAGGGATGTAGCCACTATGCCTGCTATAACCTTAGTCGCTATGCCTTTAGAAACTGCTCCTGTGCCTGTTTTAGCCGCTTCTGCGGCTGTTTTGGTTGTTCCTTTGCCTACATTGCCACTATCCGCAGACTGCCCTGAAAAGCCGTCCTCTGCGCCTGTAAAAGCGTTTCCAGACTGCATAGACTGTAATAGCATATCCGCATCTGGAAGTTCTGCCGCATAAGCGTTCTGACTTCTGAGAAGCAGCAACAAGAATGGAATTGGTGCCAGACTGTAGAGCTTTGTACCTTTCTTTTCCAGTTCCTTAACCCCTGCCTCTATTTTGTTCCTTGCGTATTTCAGCCTGCTCTTTATAGTGTTTTCACTCACTCCCAGTTCTTCGGCAATTTCTTTGACAGAGAGATTTTCATAATAGAATAGTTCTGTAACTACTCTCTGTTCTGGCGATAATGTGCCTAAAATTTCTCCAATCAGACGAGTAGTTTCTTTCCTGTCTATCACCACCTCTGGAAGATTCTCCGCTCTGTCATCTTCAAACTCAACCATTTCATCAGAATCTGCCGACACCATCTGCGAAAAGGATATGACTTTTCTTTTCCGTAAAATGTCAATGGTCATATTCCTTGCGATTTTTTTAATCCACCCTCTGAAGGCTGCTGGCTCATTAAGCTGTTCCAAGTGCTTTAGAGCTTTCAGGAACGTATCCTGTGTCAGATCCTGCGCCATATCCTCGTCGGAAATCATAGTTTTAATTGTGTAGTACACATTATCCTTCGTCATGTCGTAAAGCTGTGTAATTGCCCTCTGGTCATTGTCCATCGCCCGGTCAATCAATTCTCTGGTAAATTCCTGCGGTGAATTACATTTCGGGCAGAATTTACTATTATCTGGCACTTCTCTTTTGCACTTATAGCATTTCATATGTAACCTCTTTTCTTCTGAAATGTCCTAAACTCTGCCTGTTATTCGTCAGCTTCTTCAGATTCTGCTCTGTCGCCAAACAAAATATCTAATATCTTTTGCAATATTCGTTCGGCTACTTCCTGATCGAGTTCTCCTTCTTCTACAAAGGTACAAAAAAGTTCTCGAATCGCTTTGTCACTCATTCCTATCACCTCTCTTTCTGTTTCCTAGACGTAAAAAGAAGGAAATAGGTTTTAAGTTGTAAGAAATATTTTATTTTCATCCATTGTTTTTAGTTTTGGGCATACTATGCCTAATACTGCATTTCAATATTAGCATATATTGCCGTAAAATGAAATACAAAGTTGAGTCAGAAAGGGGAATATTGGTGGATAAACTGTTTAATGCCGATAAATTCGGCGAAAAGCTAAAAAAGTATCGGATTAAAAACCATTTATCACAAATGGAATTAGCTGAAAAAATAGGTTCAGCCACATCTTCTGTCAGTCATCTTGAAAATGGCACTCATTACCCATCACTGGAAACTCTGCTGCGCCTGTCACAAGTATTGAATATCGGCATTGATGAAATGCTTTATGACAGCCTGCCAAGCGTAAAAGATTACCATTTAGATAAGGACATACAAAAACTGTTCTCTGGATGCAGTACAGAAGAAAAGGAACTGCTGATCCGCATACTTGAAACTGTTAAGAAAACACTCCGCGAACGAAAATAAGGGACTGCCAGATATAACAGTCCCCTTATTTTCTTTTATATGGCTTCTCTCCCAATTTGCATTTCGTTCATCTTTCTACTTCAACATCTTTAATCAATCCCAATGAAGCCAACATTCCTACAGTATCTCTAATGCCAGCCATATATGCAATGTCCGCATATCTGTGATTAACTGTTGAAGCACAGGCAATATAATCGTTAATGAGGATTCTCTGTGCTTTGGATAGTTCAAGGCTTTCATATCTTTTTTCCAACTCATCTTCAGCCTTCCGGTCATTTTGGTAGGTTTCGTCTGCCATTGCCAAAGCATCTCTGCTTTCATCCATAAGCCGTCCCATACCCTTTCCAATCAAATCGTCAATCAGTTTATTCATCGTTTCCTCCTGTATAAATACTTTTTAGTATTATACGGCATATTATGCCATATACGCTATTCTAATCATAGCACAATATAACGTACAATAACAGTACCTTTCATAAAAAATGCAGAGAGGGGGAATATCTGTGGAAAACAGCCTTGATTACAGTAAACTTGGGAAACGTATTAAAGAGCAACGGCTAAAAAAGCATCTTACGCAAGAAAAACTGGGAGCAATCGTGGATGTTAATACCAGCAACATCAGTCATATAGAACGAGCCACCACACAAGTAAGCCTTCCATCTCTCGTCAAAATTGCAAATGCACTGGACACCTCCTTGGATCAGCTTGTTTGCGACAGTCTTAATTCCATAGCTGAAATCTACATCGAGCAGGACATAACAAACTTATTACAGGGATGCACGCTTGACGAAAAGCAGATTATCAGGGATATTATCATTGCCGCCAAAAAGACACTCATAGAGCACAGATAAGAAAAGCTACTGGATATATCATCCGGCAGCTTTTCCTGTTTCATTTCTAATTTGCAATATATTCCGGCATCGGGAACGCTTGCCCTGAAATTCTATATGTTTCATGCTCTTTGTCTATTTCGTGGTCATCCCAACCATTTGCCGATAAGAAATATGCGTCATTGGAACTATCATTCCAACATGTATCTATATAATAAGACCTCTCACCAGTAACAACACGATTCCATGCATGATAAACACCCTCTGTATCATCGCCCTGATAGGTATATCCTGTCACATAATAACATTCAATGCCACAGGCAATGCACATTGATTGAAATGCTTCTGCATATCCTGCGCAAACTGCACTGTCAGCCATCAGACAATAATCTGTGAAGGGGAGCCAGTCCTCTTTGTAGGAAAATCCTTCTTCTGTTGCATAATCAGCATATTCCAGTTTTTCACATAAATAGTTATTGATAGCCTGAATCTTATCCAGATCATTCATCCTGTTATCAATTTCAGCTTCGTTGAGGGCATCGATTACATAATCCCTTGCCCTGTCATTTTCTGCGTTCATGTAGATGCCAGCTCCGCCAGAGGTCTTTTCGGCTAATGTATACTTCTTTCCGAACATCATTTTTTCTTCAGCCACTGGAAGCACAGGTTTTTCCTGTTCCGTTTCCTGCTTTACAAAAATACCAGTTTCTCCATTTACATTACTTGCATATGCTGTCAGTGCCGCAGAACCACATAATATAGAAGTAACCGCTGCTAAGATTATATTTCTTCCTCTATTTGTTTTCACCATGATAATACCTCCACTGCTATCTGATTGCCTGCTTTACAGGCTTTTTTCTTGCTTCTTGCCACCTAGACGCAGGAATTGCACTGGAGGTTTTAATTTTTTTAATTTTTTTCAAAAACTTTTTCTG